>JYMV01020293.1_pt2 | contig 21301 bp, 3 predicted proteins | sample 338911 | NCBI WGS metagenome assembly JYMV01 (sample SAMN03354496, study PRJNA234377) | hydrothermal vent metagenome | biome: Deep sea; feature: Hydrothermal plumes at the Eastern Lau Spreading Center, Western Pacific Ocean; material: Seawater | place: Tonga | collected 2009 | depth 2000 m m
CAAGTAGACCATGCAGGATTGACTGGTGCAGGAGGAGCTTCAAATCCATATATCATGGAAGTATTTTTTATGGATACTGCAAATACCACGGCAAATAATACTTTGTTAAGAGTTACCTATGATATTCCGGCGGGAGGCTCCTCTCCGGCACATCCACGACCGACTGCTGCCGGAGAATGGCAAAGAAAGTATGGTGTTATTGACTTTACCAACAGCACCGATGATATTGGGTATTCTTCTCAAGTTGGCCCCGGTGATGATATGTTCCCACATTGGCAATATCTGGGCGGGCTGTTATCAAATGGAACTGCTGCGGATGATGCGACCCCTCTATATGCTGCCAATGTTGATAGTTTGCTATTGGGTTTGGGCCCCCGATGGAACTATGGCGGCGCCGATAAATCCCAAGGAAATACTGCATGGTTTACTGGATTCCAACTTGAAGAAGTTGGGCCTGATATATCTCTTCCATCTTCTTTCCGAGAACCATCAAGTGCAACTCCATTTGTCTTCGGAAGAAGAATCACAGACGGCAAGATTGTCACACGATATGAACAGCAATATGGTGCCTATGGCCCAGACCCAGAGTTCACTCCAAAGGACCGACTGCCCAATCCAGAGCCCCACGGAGATAGCTGGCACAATACATCAAACAATAATCTGATATTCAGGTATCATCAGAACAGCATCAACTATACTGCACAGACAATTTTCTATCCGGCATACGGAGATGCCATTGCACTTGAGGCGCCCTCTGGATGGTATTCCACAGAAGACCCGCGAACGCCGCAAGTTGTTCTGGATGTTATCACGGCAGATGAAAAGGCAGCCAATGCACTTGCCCATGCTGCGACTGCTCAGAGTGCTGCCGACAAAGAAATCATTGTGTTCTTTGAGGTCAGTTCAAACACGGACATGGTTGCCAGCCTTACTGGTCCGGCAACAGGAAATGGTGATGTCTGGATTCAGACAGACTTTGCGACGAATCAAGATGGCACTCCGAACAATCATGCAATTTATACTTCAGACACAACATCGGGATGGAACCAATCCCCAGACAACGCAATAGGTCGCGGATTCATCGAACAGTTTGCGAGTGTCGGTGTGAAGAATTGGATGCACTCTGGGTATTCTACATTTGATGCGCCAATAGATGATTATGATATTCCTGATACTTCTTCAGGAACCAGAGCATATGGAGGCTTTACCACAAAACCATATCCGTTTGGAAGAGTTCATAATGCATCTTTACTTGAAATTGATACTTCCGGTGGTGCCAATGCATATATTGGAAGCACAAGTCTAAAATATACTCATGGCGTTGCGGGAAGCGGCGCGGCTTCCTCAGTTGGTTTGGCAAATACATATAATCCTGTTAATTTTGGGCCTTGGCCAGCCAAGTATGCAATTGAGATTCCCAAGGGAAAGAGATGGATTTTTTCTAGTTATGCAAAATCTAATGATGCCTCGGCAGAAATTAGACTCCATGTTTATGGAGCAAATATTTCTCATAGAACTACTTTTGTGGGAACCTATGATGCGAATGGAGTGTCTTTAGGAACTTCCGGTGGTTATAAAACTGTTTCGGCGGCTGATACTTGGGACAGGTTTTCTGGTGTTCTTGATTTGTCTACGTCAACTAATGATTTAGACCAAATAGACCAATTAGTTATTTTATTAAATACAAAACATTCAACAATCCAGGCTCGCGAAAATTGGTTCGATGCAATCCAACTAGAAGAAGCCCCTGGGGCCCGAGTCCTCCCCGGTCAATTCTCTGACCCTGACAGACAAATCAGCGATGACTTTGCCCGGGCCCTCTTGGACGGAAAGATTCTGACCCACTATGAACCTGCCATTGATAACCTCAAGGCATGGTGGAGGATGGACTCTGCGAATTCCTCTGGGTGGATTCCGAATGTGGTTTCTCCGGGGACGATGGATGTAGAACATGAAGGAGGAATTGCAAACGTTGAATTCTCTTCTGATACCATTTTTGGCGGCGGAAAGTCTTTGGTCACAGTTGATGAATATAATTATTGGACAGCGCATAACCAAAGTGCAAATTCGACAACAGGAAGGGGAGCCACCCTGTTGTCGAGTGAAGTTGCCGAATCCACTCCAAAGGCAACATATACATTTTGGCTAAAGCCAACCGGACCACAAACGACAACAGTTATTCCGGGTCAATATGGGCCCACAGAGGGTTCGGCACATCAATACATCGGAAGAAGTGCTAGAGAATTTTGGGGATTAATTCCGTGGGCCCCTCAAAATTTTCCAGGGTGGAACGACACCAACCCCAGCATCGAGTTCTCGGGCAGCGGCGTTGGGCCTCCGTTTAATCATAGTGGTTCTGGAAAGAGTTATCGTCCCGTTCTTTTATGGAATGCCGACGAAGGATATTATAGGAGTTCAGTTTTAATAGGAAACGAAACCTCGCCGGGCGCGATGAGTATTTTCAATGCAATACTTGATGACCGATGGAATTTTATTGCCATTACTGTAGATTATAAAGATAACATTCCTAATAGTGGAGAAACTGGAGAACTCCAAGTATTTTTCTATAATGAGGTAGATGGATTTGCAAATAGTGGAGTATTGGCAATGAATGCCTATTCAACCACTACTACAGAACTTGCAAATACAGGAGCAGTTACTCAAACTGACCGCCACATTCTTCTTGGTCGTGCCGAAGCGCGCAATAAATCATCTACAGATGCGTTATATGATAACGTAAGATTCTATGACAAAATCCTCTCCAAACCTGACATTGATGCCATCTTCAACACAAGAAACCGCGCACTAAAGCAGCCTGTCATTGACCTCTATCCTGACTGGTATGCCAACAATGTTGTCTATGGGCCAGACCCAGAATTTACTCCAAAGGGCAGGCTGCCGAATGATGCTCCCCACGGAGACTATTGGATTGACACCTCGGACGGCAACCGACAATTCCGATTCAATCAGAACACCACCAACAAGGTTGCCCAGACGGCATACTATACCACCATTGCATATCAAGAAGACATTCTGGGATACGAGCCATCTGGATGGTTCTCTGTGGGTGACGGAATTCTCGGAATTGTTGGCCAGGACCTTGACCAGGCCTTCATTGACCTTGCCGAAGCACAGGCAGCAGCAGACAAAGCCAATGAACTTCTTGATGGCGAAATCAAGATTTTCTTTGAAGATGAAAATGCGACTCTCGGATTTGCAAATGGGTCATCAAATGATTCGGCACTCTTCGGAGACATCTGGATTAACACTTCTGATTATAATTTCCCTGGTAGCTATGTTGGAACCTCTGACCCGACTGTTACTGCCGGGCCGCCACTCGCAAATGCAATCTTCAGATACCAGAACACTTCATATGGAATTACAGACCCACTCACTCCCGGATGGACTGCCAAGGGAGTTCATGTATGGGAACCTGCTCCTGACAATGGCATCGGAAGAAACCAACTTGATTCATGGGAATCCCGAGATCATGCAGACCATTCTGGACTCATCTATCAGTTAGATAATTTTGGTGGATATGGTCCGAACCCACGCAGGACTCCCAATGGTCTTGAAAACAGAAAGCCTCATGGGGACTTCTGGTATGACTCTGCGAACAATGACCTTCAGCATGTCTACTATGCAAACTCGGCATATACCCTTCCGCTGGAGGGGAGCCCAGTTGCCCAGACGGCATGGTATGGAACCCGACCAAAGAATAATGCCAATCAAGTCGGATGGTATAATTATCAGGGATTGAGTTCCTGGGATTTGAATCACAGAACCTTCCGAGTGATTTCGCAGGGTGGGGCAAGCATGGCTTTCGGGTTCAAAAACTATTCTACTATTGCACCATTTCAGATTTATGCACCAAGCGACCCGCCATACCAAGCTGTGGCGGCCCTTTATCCAGAGGGAGCAACGTCCAATAACGATGCTATACTCCCGCCCAATTTATTTCATCTTTGGAAGGTCTGGGTTTGGGATAGGATTGCCGGAGAATTTAGAACGAGTCCTTACGAGTCCGGCCGTTTGGTTACAGACCCCCTGGCTGCGGGATTAATGCCTCACAGTAATAGAGTATTGAATTTTACGCAGGGGGTTATTGGAAGTCAATTTGATTATGGAATTGGTGCCGACACATATTGGGGCAATTCAAGACTAAACGCGGATGGTCTTGCAACCGACCTAATGGCTCTTTCTTCAAATTCTATGGTCATTATTATGACCAATGTCGATGCCGCAAACAATCGGTTCGGGGTTGATGGAAGCCTTCTTGATGCAATGAAATATTGTGGTGCTGCCAATGCAGTATTTGGTGCCGGGGGAGATGATGGACTTAACAATCCTGGACTTCCTGGCCCTGGATTTGATTACCAGTCTGCATATATTCTTATCGGAATTCCAGGCCAAGGAGAAGGAAGTGGTGTAGAATTTTATTCTGAAGACCCCCTTACAGGGCAACACGGAGCATGGACAGAAGCATCCATCACATTCCTTTCCAAGCGTCATGCAATGATTTCTGGGTCTTCTTCTACTGGGCTGATGACCGAAGAGAACATTGGAAATCTACAGCAAGATGTTCTGCGGGCCCAGGCAGCGGCAGACCGGGAAATCAATACCTTCTTTGCTCTTTCGAGTGTTCCTCAGACTGCCACAGGAAACGGAGACATCTGGATTCAGACAGACACCCCAGTCAAATCAGATGGGACTGTGAACACGGGTGCAATCTTTGTTGCGAACACGCTGGTCGGCGGTCTTCCTGCCGGTGGCTCATTCCTCTGGCACAACTCTCCAAGAAATGGATATGGTCTGCAATATCTTCAGATGTATGCAGACAATATTAGTGGGGAGTTTGATGGTGGTGATAACCTTATGCCGAGAGGGTATTCGGTATTTGATGCTCCTGCGAGTGATTATGAGTTTATTATTGGCGAAGGTGGTGTTGATACAGTTAAGCCTTATCCTATTTCAACAGCAAATGGCAATGATATTATTTCAATTGATAATGAAAATGGATACATTGGCTCTTCTAGTCTTAAATATGAAGACGTTACTATTGCTGGCTCAATGTCTCTATTTACTCATATTTTATTTGCAAATAATGGAGGTAATGGGGACATATCCGATTGGAATTCTCCCATCATGTCGGATGCCACTAGGCTAAACACCTTCAAGGACTATGGAATATCAATTCCTACAGGAAGAAGGTGGATATATTCTCTTTATGTAAAGACCAATCAGGCTGCTGGTGCCTTTGCACATAAACTCCATTCCTATACTTCTAATGGAAGTTCTACAGTTGAACAACTAACTTTGACAGATTATCGCGATAGTGGCGCAACTTGGTTTCATCTTAGTGATTATGGGGCAACATCAAGCAACGAATGGACAAGAGTGTGGAAGACAATTGACCTTACTGAAGCTCCATATTCTTCTGCAAATAGTATTATCTTGTCAATTCTTCCCCATAATACAGACTCCCCTGGCGCGGGTAATAAAATTGCATGGTACGACGGTATTCAACTAGAAGAAGTCCCGGCACACCGCAACAGCCCAACCCCATTCAAGACACCTGACAGCACAAAATCTCTTGACTTCGCAAGAGCCATTGCAGACGGAAAGATTGTTGAGTTCCATGAAGATGGCTATAATTATGACACCGACACAGATGAATTAACCAGACGCGGGCTGCCATCCCCGGGCCCGACTGCATGGTGGGGAATGAACTCTGCGAATGCCACAGGAGATGGCATTACAAATATAATTTCCCCCGGAGCGAATGATGCATTTTTCACGGCAGCAATACCAACATTTATTGATACAGACAGAAGCCCCGCCACATCTGCCAGCGGGAATAGCGCGTATCTTGTTGGGGGAACTAATTCCAGAATTGGTCTAATTGAAGATGCGTATCTGCAAACTGCGAATACCATAACATTTACTACTTGGCATAAGCCTGTAGGGTCACATCCCACAGCCCAATGGCCTACAATTTTCTCGCGGGGGGTAAACTCAATATTCTGGCTCTTTGAGGGACAAAAATCGTGGACCGGCCAGGACCTCTATAGTGGAGCCGACCTTGCGAAGGCCTTTGATGCCTCTGTAGGAGACACGGAAAACATTTGGCTTAGGCACGGCTCGACAACGGGCGGCACCGTTACATTAGGTAATTCAGCAGGATCTGGGATTGGGGTTGACTTAAAAATTGTGTTTGGCGTTTGGAATTTCTTTGCGGTTAGATTTGATTACACTAATCAAACATTTTCAGCATATTGCTGGAATGAATTTGATGGAAATGAAATTATTTCAACAGCTTCAATGCACGCTTCTACCCCGATGCCTGATGCAGAGAATGAGGATGTCTTTCTTGGTGGTACTAGCAGTAGCAATCGCAATGTAAATGGATATTTTGACCAAACAAGATATTATGAAAGAGTTCTCACGGATGCCGAAGTCCGACAGTTGGCATTTCAGGAACGGGGATTCCACGGACCCGTCACAAACCCAACTCCGCAGGGGCTTCCGAATCCAACTCCATATGGAGACAAGTGGTTTGACACCGCAAATAATAATACAGAGTTCTGGCATTTTGCAAACGCAACCCACAAAGAAGAGACAACTGCCTACTGGACGAATGGCCCTGCCAGCGAAACGACAGGGGATTCTGGATGGTACTCCCTTGAAGACCCACGCACACCCGAACTCACGATTCACAAAGAACTCGTAGAGGCAGTCGGAGGCGACAGGCAGCTTCAGGCATTCTTTACATCAGAACCTCCGACGTTTGGCAATCCAGACTATGCGGCAACCGGAGACATTTGGATTGATACGGATACTGCATTAGATCCAGATACTGGAACCCAGAATGCGGCATCTGTTCATATTGCAAACGGAACCCCAATCAGTTGGAAGTCTGACCCATTAAGCCCATCTGGCATTTCCTTTCTGCAAGGTTGGGATGGGAAAGCCAGAGCAGACAGAAAGATTCTTTTCAGAAACGATAGTTCGGTCTTGGGTGGATTTGATGGCGCTCTCTATGGACCGAAACCAAATTTCACGACAGAAGGAATCATCAATCCAGAACCCCACGGAGACAAGTGGGAAGATGCCGGAAATAACAATGTAGGATTTATTTATTTCCAGAACACGGCCATCAATACCTCACAGACAATCTTCTGGAGTTCTTCTTCGGGGTTGGACCGGGACGGGCCTGCTCATTCTGGATGGTATCATCAGGGTGGTGGTCTGACAAGCTGGGACACGGACCATCATTCGTTCCATTTGGTGGCATCGGGATGGAATAATCAAAAATGGGGGGGACAGAATGAAAGTTGGCTGGCTCCTCGCCAAATCCTCGGCGGAAGCCAAGCACCCGAAGGGCTTTATTCAGAGGATGCGCCAGATACTTCAGGCCGTCTTCACTCCCTAACAAATAGTAGTCGTAGCTACATGCTCTATGTTTGGGATAGAATTGCCGGACAATTCCGAACCCTTCCGAACTCTACGTCTACCCGCATCCGCTCATTAAATTCTCCATATGATTCCGGGAGTGTCCATCAGTATGATACCTATTACGATAGGGCCAATGCAGATTCTTTTGCAACGGATTTAAATTCTCTTTCTTCAAATTCAATTGTAATGATTATCGGCGCTCATGAGCCAAGGTATAATAGATTTGGAACCAATAATTCACTTCTGGATGCAATGAAACGATGCGGGGCTTCAAATAATGTTTTTGGTGCAGAGGATACTGATGGGACGACGGGAGACATCTCGTCCTCTACCGAAGACTCTTTCCGGCGGCTTTCTTCTTATATTCTCATAGGAACTCCAGGGATTGGTGAAGACGGAGCCGCCATTGAAACATATTCTGGTGGGTCTGGTTTCTTTGGAACAACCACCCCGTCCGCAGCAAACGACGCATGGACAGAAGCTCATGTGACATTCCTTTCTAAATCCAATATGATGGTTTCCGGCGGAAGGTCAAATGACCTTGTGCTTCCAAAGGAAGTCAGAACAGCAGAATCTGACATCGAACTCTTCCGAGCAGCAGGCGTAGACCATGAACAAATCACATTCACCCAGATTGCTCCCCCACCGACTGCGGCTGGCCCAGGAGACATCTGGATTGAAATTGACAATATTCTGAATCCAGACGGAACGGCAAACACGAATTCAATCTTTGTTGCGAACACTCTGGATAGTGGAATTTCAATGGGCGAGGTGGGCGGAAGAGAACTCTATTGGAACCAGTCACCAGACAGCGCCCTGGGAGGATCACATCTTAATCTTCTTGTAGAGAGCAATTTTTCCTCGGGTGCCAACTGGATGCCAAGACCGTATTCATTATTTGATACTCGCGCTGGGGAGTATTCCCATTACAAATATTATGGCGGGTCGGGAACAGACGCACATGCTACTTTATGGATTACCACAAAATATCCTTTTACAAGTTTTCATTATTCAAATACTGTTGTTAATACGTCTTTTGGTTTTAGTGAAGATGTAGGAAGTTTTCAGACAACAACAAATGGAACTTCAACAACCTCGCCTTGGTCATACTTTAGTTGGGCTACATATAATAATGATGACTCATGGAATCCTGATTTAAATCCTGCTGCATTAAGAATTCCTAGAGGGAAAAAGTGGATTATATCATGGCATGTTAATACCGATACACCAGATTCACTTTTAGGCACCAATGATAGCCAGGGTAGAAAAATAGGACAGGCAAGATTTTATGTTGAAGCTAAAAATAATTCATTAGGAAATTTTCGAGTCCATGATTTTGGAGCATCCAATAATCATTCGTTCTATTATCAAGATGATATTTCCGCCAATCGGCCAGGAGATGGCTGGCAAAGAATGTCAATGGTTCTGGATTTTACTAGCGGAGAAACTGCAAACCAACACGCTACTGCCGAGAGCGCATTAAATTCAAATATTACAAATCTTCCTGATAAACATTATGAGGCTGACCTTCCCGGAGTTGATACAAGTATTCCGGTCGGATGGACTCCTACTTCACTTCTTCTTAATGAAATTGATTCTCTCTTCTTTCGATGGTATCCCAGCATAGGGGGAGCCACAAATGCCAATAATTATTGGATTAGTGGAATACAATTAGAAGAAGTTCCCGGCGATAGAATCACTCCTGCGCCCTTCCGTATACCTTCTTCCGAGGGACAGTTATCATTTCTCAGAGGAATTTCTGATGGTCAGACAATCACATATACAGAGGCACACGCAGGAACGTCTACTGGGCCAGACCCAACATTCACACCGAACGGATTGCTCAACCCGGAACCACATGGAGATGCCTGGGAAGAGGCAGGCAGCAATAGCAATACCTATTCATATCATGTGGAGGGAGCAGACAAAACATCAAGAACCATATATGAATATAAAACTGCTGCATGGACATCCAAATCTGCATCTGGATGGTATCAGGTTGCAGACGTTTTTGGACATGGACTCACAGTTCCCGGCAGCATCACTCTGGACCCCAGCGGAAGTTCGGTTGTAGACGTTGACCTTGGCAGCGGAATTTATCCCGGAACCGAGGGGACGGGAGGTAGCGGCGACGGTGGTTCGCAAACAGTCGGTGACCTAAGGCCATTTGAACCTGGGGCAACTGAGGGGGGTGACCTTGGAACAAATATTACAGTCACGCGTATTGATGACCCTGAATTTGATGTCAATGAACAACAAATTCTGTTGAATCCGGTGGCACCATCGGATGCAAATCTTCATGGGCATTGGACGTTTAATTCGTTCAACGTAGACCAAGGAACAGCAACAAGATACCTTCCAGACAAATCTGGCAGAGGGAATCACGCAAGAGTTGTTGGTTTTACTTCCGCGCAACAATCTGCCTTTTCAGAACAAGACCCCTCGGATGATGTAATTAATATTAGTGGAGATAATTCTCTGCATTCTGCTGGATCTGGGTCAACAACAGGAGGTCATATTGTTCTTGGAATTGACAACACAGATGGTGCAGGGAATATTGTGGACGACTTTGCAGATACTCTGTCAGATGGAACAAAAATTCCTTTGGATATTTCAGACACCACGTTGTATAATAAACAAACCATATGTTTTTGGCTTAAGCCCGACGGAACACATTCAAACTATTTTGCAGGAAGGGGTGTCTATAATAATTGGTCACTCTTGGGTGCGGCACAACGAGCCAACAATAATCCTGTCACCGACAATCATAATAATACACCACAAAATGATGATGAATTTGGATTGACGTTTTTTGTGCCAATGTTCGACAGTACCATTATCAAGACGTATAGGGGAATTGAGATTGGATTTGGTGGTTCTCCGGCTCATTATAATATTGATGTAGATTCTACATTTAGCACCGCCGCTTCATATAATGGCGGGACTCGCCCAAATTGGTTTGGTAGAAGTGGTGGTCTTGCATTAAAGAAAGATGCTTGGCATTTTATTGTTGTGCAGTTTGATTATTCTGGTCTGGCAGCAGAACGAAAATCGCGATTTTGGCTTTTCCGCGAAGGCGAAGGATTGCTTTATCAGAAATCATGGCCTTTGCTTGCCAACTTAGCCGATGGCGCAGCAGGAGCCAATACTAATTTTAATACAATTCTTAGTTATAAAGCCAACGCAACCCCACTTCTTTTAGGGGCTGATACGCATAATTCTACTACAGGATATGGTGGTGATGGACTTACGGGTACTGTCCACTTAGCCCAATCCTTCGACGAAGCCCGCCTCTACAACACAATCCTGACCCCACGCAACATCCAATATCTCTTTGATAATCCTTCGGGAAGACCATTCTCTACAGGGTATCGTCCGGGCATTGGAATCAAAATGGGATATTATCCTGATTTCTTTACTAAACACGCATGGAGCGGCGACGAGGTTAATATACGAATTTTCTATGTACATGGATATGATGTAGACGGAAATTCTGCCGATGTTCCGCCCAAGGTCACAGTTCACGGAAGGGAAGTTGAACTGAAACAGTCAACGGGTCATCTGACTTTAACCGATATTGCCTTTAGCGGAACTGAAGGAAGCTCCTCTGTCAATGGCAGAACGAGCAATACAGTATACATTTACTATAATGAAGAAGCCATCGGCGGGGCTGACCCGAAAACAATGCGAAGCGATAGTTATTACTCAATTACACAGCCGATTCCAGAAAATGCGTCCGGGCACGATTGGCAATTCAATGGAGTTGGCGATACGTCGGGTTGGACTTCATTCAAAGCCGCTGCCGACGGTATAATTGTGGGCGAGGCAACTCTGATTCATATTGATGACCTTGTTGCAGGACAGGGATTTATTAATCATGAAAAAGCAGGTCTTGTTGACATCACACCATATCAACAGGCTCGCACACCGGGAGCAATCCGAGATGGATATAATTTTAATGTCCTTCCCAATTTCATCCGCCCCGGACATGACTGGGATTGGTCAACGAATTATTTTGGATATAAATCATTCTGGGATGGATTCATTGGAACAGCACAGGATGGTGCCTGGATTCCAGATGCCTCAATAGGAACTGCATTCATCGCAAATGCCGCAATCAATCAGGCAAAGATTGACCTGTTGGCAGTCAACTCTGCACAGATTCAATCGGTCAATGCCTCTACGATTACCACGGGATCTTTGGATGTCGGCCCAGGCGGAGTCACGATGGATGGGCTTTCGACAATAACATGGGTCACTCCGGGTAGTGGGGCAACCACTCTGGGTGATGCCGTTTCTGCCGGGGTTGGAACGTCTGGGTTGGATACACAGGTGGCATATGACTGGCCTCTGACCACCACTCTTCCTCATACTGCAAATGTGGATGCTGTTTATGTTGAAACTGTTGATAATATGCAAGTGGTTACTATTGCACCAGAGCCGGGTACTCCTACCTTTGGTCGCTTTCGCGGTGCCTCATGGAGAGCCTTTAATGTTGAGGATGGATTAATAAGAACCTTTAGTGTAACATCAAGACCCGACTCGGCAGGCAGCACAGCGGGGTATTATGTTAGAGTGTATGAATATAGAGATGGTGCCCTGCCAGCCGATAAATTTTATGTTGACACTAATGCTTATCCTCATGGGCCAAATGTACAGGATGGTGTACAGAAGTCCATATCACCCTCGACGGAAGCCTTTGTATTGAGTACCACAGCCTGGGTTACCAATAATTATACTTATACGCCATCCGCTAGTGCAGAATGGGCAAGTGTTGTCGTGTTATGCTGGAGTGGGATGAGTCCCAGAAAACTTCACGTTCAGCCCATTCACATAAATACTGTGGGTGCCGATGGTCAGCCCGGTGCGGACGGTGCGGACGGTGCGGACAGTATCGTTGAAGGGCCTCAGGGCGAGGCTGGCACCCCTGGTCTTACAGTATTCCTTACATATCATGCCAGCCCCCTCTCCAGCGGGAACCCGCCGGTCGCCAATCCGCCGCCGGAGCCTCCCAATTCTACCGGGACAAGCGGCGGCTGGGGGCAAGTAGTCGCTGATGCAAATTGGATGTCCACAAAAACGGCGACGAGCTTTGGTGCAGCCTCCCCGCCCGCCCCGGCCTGGTCTGCTGCCATACAGATTAGAGGTGAGGATGGCAGTCCTATTCAGAATCTTGGAGCAGGTTTCATCACAACAGGAACCATTGCCACAGATTCAGTAATTACAGTCGGAACCCTTGGCGGCGCGAGCATAACAATCGACGGCGGCGGCAAGCGAATCGTAATCAGAGATTAATTTTGATGGGAGCATATATAATATCATGACTGACAGAGTATTGATAGGACATAAAAATACAGTAGAGGGTCCACCCATATCCCTTGTGTTATTTGGTCCCCATGCCGGAGAACTCGACCAGTTTAATGTCCGTTCCGGTGACTACGAATCGGAGGATTTTCCTCCTGCTGGAAAAATAAGTATTAAAACCGGCGGAATATGGTATTCATATTTATACCAATACGTCCAGGGCGGCGGGTTGCTCCCGCTCCTTCAGTTTCTCCTTGTCCCCTCCCAGACCGTGCAAGTGGCACATATTGATGGCGACCTTGTTGAAGTTGGAACCCCTGCATCTGGCATCTGGGTTTCCAAACCAACCGCAAATGTTCTTGCAATGGCAGATGTCAACATCCCAGAAGATGACTGGTATGGATTCCAAGAAGAATTTGATTGGGTTGCCGAGGATGGGGAATGGGCAAATTCTTCTCCGGGAGTAAATAGACCATATATTCCCGAAGGATGGGTGGATGGAGAACACCAAGCCTCTCCTTTTGGATTTTGTACAATGGCTCTCTACGGCAATGCCCCAGGGTTCGCCGTGGCGCTTTCGGGCCCAGAACAAATATGGGGTGTTGACTATGATAGCAGAGGAAAATTAAAAAGAACCACAAATAACACCATTTTGTATACAGGTGGATACGAAAAACAAAAACTCTTTTCACCAGTTTTTATTTCAGCCAATGCAAGTCAATCCTTTGGCGGCTATCAATATTGGTGGCGGCCGTATTCAGGAGACATTCATCCTGATGCAATTTTTCCTCCCGACTATCCTGTCATAGAGATGAGAATCAGAAGACTTCCAACTCCTAATTATCCCCAGGCTAATCCCGGCAACCACGATTGCAAGCTATCTTGGAGTAGAAATACGCTGAATGGCCAAGACGGCGCCACCGGGGCTAATTTTCCAGGAACGTCCGGGGCATCCTATATGGCTCCAAATAAAATAGACAGCCAACCATTTAATACGACGCAGCCGGGATATACTGACATATTTCCACATGAAGAAATTTCTGGAGGAACCCCCAGCCCATGGAAAATTCTTGAATGGGATTTAAGTACCCATGCGGATTGGGGAGGTATTACGAATGGAGAATACAGACTTCATCATATGAATTTTTATCTCACAACCGCAAATAGTGGATTAACTGGTACTGGATCAACTGGAGTCGCATGGAATCCAGAAACAGACCCCATGTGGGAAATTGATTATGTCCGAGTAAAGAAGGCATCTATTCCTGCTGGCCTAGGAAGATGGAATAGCAAACAGGCATCTCTGTTGTTGGACTCTGACATAAATCATATGGGCCTCGTACATCAGACAGGCACCGTGACCATCGGAACTGCCAAGGCATACATTGATGGAACCACAAGTAATCGAGTGGCTGGTCATGTGATTGACGAAACCGCAAAAGGCTATGTTTCCTTTCCTGCACTCGATTATATCCCTCTTGTATTATTTCAGAGGATTGACGAGAATGTAGGGCTTACCGGAAGTTCATTTCCCGGAGGAGAAGATGAGTTTTCCATTTGCACACAGGACTGGGAAGACCATCGGTATCCTACGATTGATATGAATACATCAGAAGGAATTCATAAAGGATTTGATATTCCGTTAGTATCCAAAGTTACTTCCTCTGCCTATTTTACTGATAATGTAGTTGGTGACCCTTATGCTCCCCCAATGTACGAAAATTTCTATTCGTTTACTTCAAAGCCTACTGTTGGATTTGAAGCCAACCACATGACGTTAGCCGGGCTTACGGCTTTGACTCACTATAAAACGGACGGCTCGCAGGAGCCTTTGCCGCTGCCCTGGACCGGAGAAATTCCAGCTACATCAAACAGAGCCGGAAGAAAATTTTCTGATATGGTGCAATCGTTTTCTGAAGTCAGAACTTTTGCATATGCCCGGGCTGCAAAAGATGGCTTTTGGTTGACCTGTAGAAATGCAATCGGGCAGGAGGGCCTAGAACCTGTTCTTAATTTGGCACCTGTCTTGCCAGAAAAGGGCATCCAGAATCATGGAACTTCTGCATATACTGCCATGCAATTTCAAAATGATAATGGAGCCTGGGGAATGTTTCATCCGGCACTTGCCTTATATGATGGACAGAAATTTACAGAGGGACAAAGATTAAATTGGGACTCAACGGTGACTGCAAATTCTTTCTTGTTGAATAAAATAGGGCAAGATTTTTGGGGAGATACCTATCCTCAATACCGATGGGGCCCAAATTTCTCATGCTCTGGATTGCCGTTTAGTGGCGCACTAGCCAGACCAAATGACCCTGCGCCGACAGACAAAACCAAATTTCTTCTTTCATATATACGAACAACGGATGGCACAGACACGGCAACAAATGCAATACATACTGCCAACGGAATTCTTCGGGAGGGTACTGGAGGATTTTATCCATATAGATACCAGAGTAATGAATGGCTTCATACAGCCCTTGGAAACTGGTCCGGCGCGAGCCGCCTCCCTTCAGTTGACTGGACAGGAGTCCAATACAACATCAAGCGACTCTCCTCTAAGGGAATCTTTCATCCACATGGAGTGGTTCCAGAGAGTTCGTTGGCATTCGACAACAAGAACACAGACTTTTCGGACAGGATTCCCGGCGTCTCGGCAAATGTGGGTGTATATAATCAGACTGCCTATATTGGAGGGGCAAAGAACAAAAGGTTTGCTGCCACTAAGATACACACACTAGAATTTAAAACCGACGAAAGATGGCCAGATGAACCGCAGAAATCTTATTTTGGGTTTGCAGGAGCCGAGTCTACACACGATGCCAACCATCCATATTTTGTTCTCTCTCCTCCAAACGTTGTGCCTGAATCAATTTTATATACTCTTAAATATACAAATCCTACAGGAGATGGGACAACATCAAGTGATTATGGTGGTGAATTGATGATTGCAAACATTGATGGAACCAACCCTAGAATTTTTCATGATAATATGCTCGAAACCTCCGAGGGCGGTGGACATTTACGGCCCGTCGCCACTCCTGCCGCTGCACCAAATCCTGGGGCTGGTTCTGGATCATCGCATACTGGGGTTCAATGGAGTCCTGATGGGGAAACTATTGTCTTTAGTACCTATGTTGACTCCGCAGGGGGTGTTCCGCAGTTTCATATGCAATTTGCAAAAAGGGTAAGCCTTGACGGGCCCCTTGGAAATGAAATTAGAACCGCAGACGTTAACGGTGGCGTAGGTCTGGGAGGAATGTCTCAAACGGGCGGGCAAGAATTTATTGCTCTTGAAGCCGCCTTCAGGGGAGATAGTGTAGGCGGGTTTATTCAATATATTACCAACTGGACGAACGCATCGAATCGTTATGGCTCAGTTGGTGCGCCAAACTATACAGGAATGGAAATTATTTTACCTGACCCTACCTTTAAAGTATATTTGAATCATAGCGGCGGTTGGCCCGCTGCATTTATGGGTGAATTCTTCCGTGTGGGTTCTCAAGGATTCGGGCCCGACCCCCGCGTCAATATAACGGCAAGATATTGGAGGGCTATACAACAATGGTCATTTATGACGTTTCAAGATACCATTAACACCGCTGGCGCAACAACTCCCGCCCGTATTTATGTGTGGGACATTGAATTTGTCCCTGGAGATAATTTTAATAATAATCTCAATCGACGCGAAGTAACAAGTTATGCCGGGGCAGATGATGAAACTCAGGCTCAAGTTTCTCATGATGAAAAACTGATAGCATTTGTTCGGGGCGGTGATATTTGGTTAGCTGATTTTGATCTTAGTAAGGCTGGTGCCTGGGCTGGTTCACCCTTGGCAACAAATGAGAGAAATATTACACAATCTGACGGAACTAATTATACGCCAGTATTTAGTAACGACGACAAAAAAGTATTTTTCAAAACTTTCACATCCGAATCTAAATGGAAACTCAGATACTCTGATATATATCCTGAAGACGTTGAATATGATTCTGATTTCTCTAAGCCACCGACATACAAATACTGGGTGCTGCGCGTTCCTGTATCATTCCCGGAGTATACATAATGGACAGAGTAATTATAGGAAAAACTCCTGACACAGAAGCGTCTTTTCCTGCATCAAATCGCCGCGCCGGAAAGACCGGACTGTTTATTTCAAAACCCGGTGCCAATGTAATGTTCTGCTCGGATGGTGATCTACTTTTTGATTCGACTGCGCCAGATTTCATGCAGGTGTTGGCCAAAGGGACGGACTCTATTTCAAGAGGAACAGTATTAAATAATAATATCATAAAGCCAACAATCAAAACAATAGAAACAAATATTAAAGTTCCTTATGTAGAAGAAAATGCAACAGTTCTTGTTCGCTGGACTGCATTGACCCCGGCATCAAATGTTCATCAAATTGCATTTTCTTCTAGTTGGGGCACCCCAGGCTCCGAGAGTTATGTGACAATTCCTCCGTATTTAAATATAGACAATCTCAATTTAAGTAACCCGGCAAATACAGGAATAACTCTCGGATATTCATTGACTGCAAGAACATTGAAAAGGCCTGCAAAGATTCTTCCACAGACCCCGGTTTCTCTTTCTACTGTAGGAACAGACGGAAGAGCCGAGCCTGAAGTTGATAATCATCGGGGCTCCGTTTGGTCTACCTATAATATTTTATGGAGCAATACCAGTCATATTTTTATTACTGATTCAGAAGGAGCGCCAAATATCACCATTGTTGGCCCAGCAGACAGTATAATAAACAACCACAGTCCGTCTTGGAAAGCGCAAGCCGGCTGGACAATGGCTAATATACCAATTGCATGGTCCGGCGCAGTATCAGCTTCCCCGGATGATATATTTATTTATTCTAGGGATGGGGGCGACGGAACAATAACAAAGCGAAGTACAAACCATACATATCTATATCCCAGTTTTACTAAAAGCATCGGCGGCACGCACGGAATTCGATTTGTCAAGAGTGGATATAATCAGACCATAGTAGACTCCCTTGGTGCTTCTGTAGAAGACAATGCCATAATGTCCCATCGCCCCAATCAACTTACCTTTTCTACTGATTATACCAATTTGGAAAACAACATTGCCGTTCTCTATCGTGCCGGAGCAGATGAAACTATATCTGATATTCGCGTTGGGCCGCAAACCGGCGGCACCGCCGTAGAGGGCGGCGATGCTTGGCGAGAATATGCCATTGTATTTGTTGTAAAAGGTATTGCAGATGATTCCCTTGGAAGAATTATGATAATTGATGATACTACTGCGCCAAATGCTTTTTCGCCATTGGGAATAGTTCCTCGTCAGGTAAGTCCCTCCTATATGAATTGCTCAAGCCCGGCATGGTCACCGAGGATACTTCCCGTTAGCGGGCCCGGGCCTGCAGGGTCAAAACTTTTATTCATTGCCGATGCCGGAACGCCAGAAAGAAGAGTTTGCATTGTGGACTCTGGAACATATTGGGGGACTAATGATAATGCATTGCCCAACGGACCAATTCATAATCCATACAGTTTGGTTGAACTCACCGAAACCAAAGCCAATACTGCAACATGGGCAAATAACACACACATCCTTTCTGACTACAATGGAGGGTCATACACAGATGTCAGTACGTTGACAGCCGCATCTGATACCGTTGATATTGTGTTTTCAAATGGCTCCCCATACAAAGACCATTTTGTTGCATGGACTCTATATAGAACGAAGGGGGTATAATGGACCGAATTGTATTAGGGCAACATGCAAACACCAGCATCGGTGCTGGTCTATATGTATCCATTCCGGGAAAAGATGTCATGCATCCCGAACATGCCCAGTTTGGTAATTTGATGTTCGATTCCAATGAACCTCATTCTACCTTAAATATTATCCAGACAGGCACCTTCAAAATTACCTGTAAGCGAAAAGCCTTTTCTCCGAGAGGGGATACCATAGGAACAAGGCCGGGCGATGATTTTCAAATACAACATATAAAAGAATGGACGTCCGGTGATTTTAATGATTCGTTTCAAGACCAAGGCTTTGGGCATACCTTTAATTTTGACACGGGAAGACCAGCCTCTCTTTCTGTCCAGGCCAACGCCCTTTTTGGTGGGGGCATATTTGGGGAAATTGATGACGGAGCCGGAGGCACCTCCATTACCGGAGGGACATCGACTGTCGGCTCGGGAGAATTTTTAAGTCGGGCCGCCTATTCAATGGGATCAAAAATAGGAACAAAACAAGGAAATTATCTGGATACAGGATCATATAATATTAAAATTAATAATCCATTGCCCAATGGAGAAATTCCAGAAGTTGCTCTTCGATTTGCAATAGGAAATTCTTCTACAGACCCGCCCAGATTTCATCCCTGGTATTCAGATACAACAACAACTGGAGACGGAGGAAGCTGGAGCGATATTGACCATGCTGCCAGCGATCCTACAAAGATTGTCCATATGGACAGTAATTGGATGCGTCTGAAATGGGGAGGGTTGGGCGCCGAAGAATACAGAGGAACCCAGGAGGAATATAGTTGGGAATCTCTCATGGACTTTTTTGGAGGAGATGCACAGAAAATTGCCGACAAATTTGGATTTGCCACCAAAGAAATAGCCGAAGAAAAAATTAGCACACATTCTAAATTACTTTCTTTGGCCCTCACAAATGCCCAAGGGGTCGTCGGGCTTATCCCATATGCAAATTCTACACATATTCATGTAGATGCCTATATGACCCCAACTCATGCTGGCTTGAGACAGCCCATTGACAGAACATTTAGTCAAAGTTCAGGATTTCAAAAAGGAATTGGATACAATGCAATTGATGACTTTGCACATATCAATTTTCCAATAGAAACTCATAACCACACAAGGGCATTTTGGAAGTATAATGATTCTGCTTTTCATACGCAAAGCGACAATATGTTTTGGCCGGTTGGTATGTATACTGCAAATACTGATGGATTTCGAGGGGATTTCTATGATGATTGGTATTCTATAGTCAAAAAACATTTTCATGCTAAATTGTTTTCGGAACTTCCGGGGGTTCCAGAAAGACCAATTCCTGCGGACGATTGGTTTCTTGCCCAGGACACCAGCTATGATGCTTGGCCCGGGCATTTGTTTAATCAGGACAGAACATGGACGACCATTGATAGCGATTATTTGGGAATCAACAATTCCATGTTGCCCCTAAATGAACCTGACCACGGAAAACGAGATATGTACGGATGGGGAGGGCATCCCACAGAGTTTTTTGTGAACCCATTTTCAAACGATACATTGACTTTTTATACCCATATGCAGCCTCCATATGGTGCCCGAAGCCCCCAGGAAAGATTAAAATTTGATGCAGGCTCTCTTTCGCCGCCTGGAGGGATTCCATCTTTTACACCCTATGACCAATATGGAGAACTAAGCTCATATGATTTTCGCGGGCATTATTTACCACAGGACTTTGAAAATGAATCGCAGATGTCGGGCGTCCCTTTTGATTTGGAAATCTATAGCAGAGGGTTTAAACGGAACACCGGCATCTCTAGGTATTCCTTTCGCATAGGGTATCCAGAAATCACGCAAGAAGACGGAAACATCCCCGACGATGATATTAACATTTCAGGCTTTACTGGCCAGCCCAAAGATCCATTAAATGATGGTCAAGGACGTTACGGCAGACTCAATAATACAGTCTGGGGGGATGTTAATCTAACTAGGCCTGCAAACACCTCTCCGAGCAACACCTATTGGGGCCAAACTCTTGATACGGAGCAGGCTTCCCAATGGTCCGGGCTTCCCAATGTCGGACAAACATGGAACGTTGACTCCGAAGGCGTTCCTCTCAATTTTAATGCAGTTGATTATTTCCATTCTATGACCGAAATTGAGAGCGATTATGCTTTCTGGAAGCAGTCGCCGCATCTTGGAGCTACTGGGCCTGATTATTATTCTTATCCCGGAACAAACACGGACGATTACAGTAATCCGGTAGCCGAAAGTCCGCATCGGGCACTCGATGTAGTGCAGGTAATAGGCATAGCTACCTCACCTGCCGGTGCCCATGACATCCTGGGAATGTATGGGACTGCATGGATGCCTATGCCGGGAGTATTCAATGGTTCAGCCATAAAATGGCCAGCCGGACATCCAAATGCAGACTTTCTTGACCACCGAGATTGGATAGGAAGTATGGGCCTCGGGGGCGCGGGTTCTCAACAATCTTTGGCACAGAGAGAAGTCTGGGATACCTTCTATGTTTCCTATGTTGTATATTCTACAGGAAGCATCCCGCCTCCAGAGGCAGCACTTCGCCCGCGGGCAGCATCTCCGTTTGCAACTGCCGGAAAGGCAGCAGAGTCAGTTCCGATTTGGCAACCTGGGTATTTGGGGTCTGCTACTGAATTTGAAAAAAACGAATCATGGCCTTCGGTCATCAACAATGTTGTCTTTCCAGATGATTTTGTGGGAACTGTGGGCGATCCGGCAACAGACCCTTTTGCAGACAGAAGAGATGCTTTTGGAAAAATATATAGCAATTTTCATTTCAA
>JYMV01052205.1_pt1 | contig 21297 bp, 20 predicted proteins | sample 338911 | NCBI WGS metagenome assembly JYMV01 (sample SAMN03354496, study PRJNA234377) | hydrothermal vent metagenome | biome: Deep sea; feature: Hydrothermal plumes at the Eastern Lau Spreading Center, Western Pacific Ocean; material: Seawater | place: Tonga | collected 2009 | depth 2000 m m
TTTATCATTCAAACAGCAAAAGTTTTTGAGCTTTGTTCAACGTCATACCGTTGAATATGGCCAAGCCCCTTCCTATGAAGAAATCATGGATGGAATGGGATTTGCATCCTTGGGGACGGTTCACTGGTATGTCAATGCCCTGACTCACAACGGCCATCTCGATCGTTCCAAAGGACCTAACGGCAAGCGGGCTTTAGCCCTTACTCATGAGGAGCACGCCACACCGGCCCGCCTGCCATTGTTGGGTTTAATTGCTGCGGGGGAGCCCATCGAAGCATTGGAAAATGCAGAATCGATTTCTGTACCGCCGCCTTTTATTCATCCGGATAATTTTGTACTTCAGGTCAAAGGCGATTCTATGGTGGGAGATCATATTCAAGATGGCGATTATATTATTGTGCGGAAAACCACGGAAGCAAATCCGGGGCAGATTGTTGTTGCCCTTATTAATGGCGAGGCCACACTCAAACGTTATCAACCAACCAATGGCCATGTGGAACTTCATCCCCGTAATCCGGATTATCCTGTGATTATGGTCCATAAAACAGATCATTTCAAAATCAACGGCGTGCTTCTCTATTCCTTCCGGGAATATTGACGTGTGTACCCCACTGTATTTCACCTTCGTCTAAGAGATTTTGAACTGCAGGCCGAGCGCCGGCTGGATGCATCCCTGCGCACGCGCCCCATTGCCATTATTTCTTCTCATCATCAAAATGGTACGGTGGTATCTGTGTCTAAAGAAGCAGAAGATGAAGGTTTGCGCCGGGGAATGAAAGTTTCGTTGGCCCGACGGATGAGCCATGGCGCGCAGCTTTTGCCTTATAACCAATCGCTTTATGCACGACTAAACCAATATATCTATTCTACCGTTCAACGATTTACGCCTATTGTAGAACCATCTGGTTATGGGAAGTTTTATTTGGATATGACCGGCATGGAACGCATCTATAAAAGTCATGAGCAAACGGGATCAAACATATCAAAATTGGTTCAAGACCACGTTGGGCTTAATCCAGTTTTGGGTATCAGTCAGAATAAACTGGTGAGCCGTATTTCCACATCTGTTGTTCCCGATACAATCCATCGTATCATGGCAGGGGATGAGACCCAATTTTTATCCCCTTTGGATGCGCCTGTCATTCCCACTGTTCATGAACCCACGGTTTGGAAACTGATCAAGTTTTTGATTCTGAACCAGGTGAGACAAATTCAAGCGCTTGTGAATTCAGCAACCGATACCCGGCGATTGTTTGGGCGGTATGCATTGCCCCTTTCCCGGGAAGTGCACGGGCAGGATTTCTCCGTGGTGCGTCCTTTTTTTATGAAGGATCATATCGTAGAACAGACCGTTTTGACAGAGGATACCAATGACACAACTATATTGTGGTCTGAAGTGAAACGATTATCAGAGCAGGTGGCATTTAAGCTCAGGCAGCGGTCCCAGATTGCAAAAAAAGTTCGGGTGGAAATCCATTATACAGATGGGTTTAAATATGAAGTTCATGGACAATTTTTTAAAAATAATGATGCTACTATTTTGACTGAAACATGGCGACTGTTTCAAAAAGCCAATACGCGCCGAAACCGTATCCGAACTATTTTGATAGACCTATCTGGTTTTATGCAGGTGGCCAAACAAATGGAATTGTTTGAAAAAGATACAGAACAAGATCGCATTTCATCTGCCATGGATATTCTTAGAAAGAAGTACAATATGGAAAGTCCTCAATGAACCATGTTTACGCATTTGAATGTCCATTCCCACTATTCCCGAATGTCCGGAACCGCTTCCCAACCGGCGCTACTCACTGCGGCACGCAACCAAGGGATGAACCACCTGGCATTGACAGAAACCAATGGCTTGTGGGGATTCATTCGTTTTGTCCAGCACGCCCGTGCCGCTGAGATAGAACCCATTGCCGGCGTCAACCTGATTACCAATCAGGGCGAAGCTATTTTACTGGCAGAAAATCAATGTGGATATGAAAACATCTGCCGCGCCACTTCGGCTGTTCACGATAACCCATCTCAATCTATCGCTGATATTTTAGCCAACCGTTCGGGTGGTCTGTTTGTATTATCCCATGATAGGGCGACTCTATTTTCTCTGAGTAAAATCATTCCCAACAGTCATTTATTTGTGGAATTACGCCCCGGTGTAACGGAACATTTTGCACAAAAATTATCTCAAAAGTTCAAATTGGAAATGGTGGTCACGGGGGATGTGTATTTTATCCAAAAAGAAGATGCGTCTGCTCACCGCATATTACGTGCCATCGATTTAAATACAACCCTGTCCCAACTTCTGGAAGATGCCTGCAAGCCTGAAAAACACTGGTTTTGTTCAGAGAAAGATATGGTGCGGCGATTTCCCAACAGTCTGGAAGCCATCAATAACAGCACCTATTTGGCGGAACGTTGCAAGCGGGACTGGTCATTTGTAAATACAATTTTTCCGTATTTATCCTTAAAAGATACACGTCGGTCCAACCGAATATTGAAAGAAAAAGTGGAAGCAGGTGCACAGAAGCGTTACAAAAAAGTTACAACTGAAATACAGAGTCGCATTGATTATGAATTGGCCCTGATTACAGCCAAGGGGTTTGCCCCCTACTTTTTGGTGGTAGAAGATATTGTGAAGCAAACGCGCGCCACCATCGGACGTGGTTCCGGCGCCGCATCCATTGTGAGTTATTGTTTAATGATCACTCAGGTGGACCCCATTCAATACAACCTGCAGTTCGAACGTTTTATTCATCCCGAGCGGAGTAATATGCCGGATATTGATGTGGATTTTCCCTGGGACGAGCGGGACAATATCTTGAATTACGTTTTTAAAAAATATGGCAACGAACGAACGGGGATGGTATGTAGTCAGGTGTTTATGAAGCCAAGATCTGCGATTCGTGAAGTGGCAAAAGTGTATGGGTTGTCCAATGAAGAAATTAATACAATTACCAAACGGATTGGCTGGGTTGCATCCCGGAGGGATTTACTGAACTGGGTAAAAACCGACGCCCGGTTTGAAAATATAGAACTGGACGAAACGTTAGAAATGATCCTGCGGGAAAGTGAAAAAGTAGTGGGTGCTTTTCGACACCCATCTGTGCATCCCGGCGGCGTGGTGATTGTTCCTGATGAAATTCGAAAATATGTACCGGTGCTCACCGCGCCTAAAGGTGTACAGATTGTTGAATGGGAAAAAGATCAGGTGGAGGATTCGGGACTTCTGAAAATTGATATTCTGGGCAATCGCAGCTTGGCGGTGGTGCGAGATACAATTAAACAAATCAATTTGAATTATGGTGAAGCGGCAACAAAAAACCGACATTTAGATTATCATAAAATCCAACCGATTGGAGATGAGAAAACAGCTGAACTGATGAAGGGCGGAAAGACCATGGGTGTATTCTATATCGAAAGCCCTGCCACGCGGCAGCTCTTAGCCAAAGCCGGTGTAGTGGATTTTGAACATGTGGTGATTTATTCCTCCATTATCCGCCCGGCGGCAAACCGTTTCACCGATATGATGCTGGAGCGAATCCACGGAAAACCATGGAAAATCAAACATCCGGATTTAGATTTTTTAAAAGAGAGTTATGGTATTATGGTATATGAAGAACAAGTATCCATGGCGGCGCAAGTCATGGCGGGAATGGGGTATGCCGAAGCAGAATCTTTGCGAAAGACCATGAGTCGGGATTCGATGCAGCACTTGATTAAAAATTGGAAAAATAAGTTTTTTTTAGGTGCAAAAAAACGTGGTTATGAAGAGGAACTCATTACTGAAGTGTGGAGTATGATTCGTTCTTTTGTGGGTTACTCATTCTGCAAGCCCCATTCCGCATCTTTTGCCATGCTTTCTTTTACCTGTGCATATCTCAAATCCCATTTCCCAGCAGAGTTTTTGGCGGCAGTGATTTCCAATCAGGGTGGATTCTATTCACCCTTCGCTTACCTCAGTGAAGCGCGCCGGTTTGGGGTTCAAATTCTACCACCGGATGTGAACCGAAGTTGGATAGAATATCGAGGAAAAAAAATTAAAATTCGCATGGGATTTATGAGTATTCGCAACCTGCAGGAAAAAACAATCAAAGAAATATTAGATGAACGAAAAGCCGGTTTTTTTTCATCCCTTGATGATTTTTTCATGCGCGTTGATCCCAATCTATCGGATGTTATGGCCCTGACAAATGCAGGGTGTTTTGCTGCATTGGCGCCGGAATTATCTCATCAGGAAATTGCTTATCGCGCAGCTTGGTTTTGTTTGGGAGAAAACAATACCATGCAGAACAGTAGTATATTTCGATTTGAATCCGCCCAGAGCAAACTAACCCAGAATGACAGGCTAAGTAAAAAAGACCAACGCCATTTGGAAATTGAATCATTTGGGTTTCCTATTTCGGAACATCCCTTAGAACCTTATTTCCCAATAATTAACAGTCGCGTGCGCAAGGCGAAAGATTTACACAAATACATTGGTCGGACCATTCACTTAGCCGGTGTGTACATTACGCGGAAGGAAACGGCCACAGTAAAAAATCGAGAAGCCATGGAATTTTTGACATTAGAAGATGAAACAGATATTTATGAATGTGTCCTTTTTCCGGAAGCGTTCCAGAAATATGGCGATCTACTGTTGTGGGAAAACCTGTTTATCCTCAGGGGAAAGGTTGAAGAGTCGTTTGGTGTGATTTCTATTACTATCGAAAAGTTAGGGAGCTTACCCAAAATGTTTCGATTAAATCATTCCGGAAGTGCGCATCCACTAGAAAAATAGAAAAACTTTAATTCTGAGAAAAACGGAACATCTGCTTAACTTCAAACTTAAATGACTCAGAATTATACAATTATCCATAATGAATTGAGGACAATATGAAAGGAATTATATTGGCTGGCGGCAGCGGCACACGGCTATATCCTGTTACAAAAGTGGCCAGCAAACAGCTCATGCCCATCTACGATAAACCCATGGTTTATTATCCACTATCCACTTTAATGCTGGCGGGCATAAAGGAGATTCTGGTTATTTCTACACCGGAAGATACACCGAAATATGAATATCTACTGGGCGATGGATCCCAACTGGGAATGTCCATTTCGTATAAAGTACAGCCATCACCGGATGGATTGGCGCAAGCATTTATTTTGGGAGACGAATTTATCGGTGATGATGATGTCTGCCTCATTCTTGGAGATAATGTTTTTTACGGCGGGCAGCTTCCAACGCGCCTCCAGGGAAGCGTTCAAACAGTAGAGTCAACACAGAATGCAGTGGTTTTTGGATATTATGTGAATGACCCGGAACGATATGGTGTGGTGGAATTTGATTCAAATGGAAATGCTGTTTCTATTGAAGAAAAACCCAAAGTGGCTAAAAGTAATTATGCGGTATCGGGTTTGTACTTCTACCCAAATGATGTGGTCACAGTTGCCAAAGAACAAAAGCCGTCCCCCCGTGGTGAATTAGAAATTACCGATGTAAATAAAACCTATCTTGCCCAGGGTCGCTTAAAAGTAGAACAAATGGGACGTGGATATGCCTGGCTCGACACGGGAACCCATGACTCTTTGTTAGAGGCCTCTCAATTTGTTCAAACATTGGAAAAACGTCAGGGAATGAAAATTTCCTGTATTGAAGAAATAGCATTTAGAATGGGCTATATTGACAAGGTTCAACTGGTATCCCTGGGGAATGAAATGGCCAATAACCAATACGGTCAGTATTTATTAAAAATTGCAGAAACGGAATAGACTAATTGAATTATCAATTAAAGATCAAAACCCGTTGTACAGACATTCCTGTCTGAACAAAATATTAGTGCGAATCTAAAAAAGATTCAAGCCGACGACGAATATCTCTCCTCGTTTCCCGAAAACTATCTAATTGATTGGCGTTAAAATTCCATCCGCGAAAGGGGTCGTCGATACTCCAATGGATGCGTTCAACATCACCGGGAAAAGTGGGACATACTTGATTCGCGTTGTCACAGACCGTAATAACAGTGTCAATGCCCACATCGAGATAATCATCCACATAATCTGATGTATGATGTGAAATATCGATCCCCACTTCTTCCATAATGGCAATACTCATGGGATGCACCCGACTGGGGTGAGATCCGGCGCTGAATACATCAAATTGATCAGGAGCCATATCCCGGAGTAACCCATGGGCGATTTGGGATCGGCAGGCATTCCCAGTGCATATAAAAAGAACTTTTTTCTTATTTAACATGGGAAAATTTAGGTTCTTAAAATATTGAATGGAATTCCTGTTTTGTAGTGTTATGATATCCTAAATTTTCCCCCATGTCTATTGAGCAGAACGAACCGTTATTCACCAATCCCTTGGAAGCCGTCCGCGGTTTAACCATTAATGATTTAAATAAATATCTTCCGGCAGTCCGGAAAGTGGAAGATATTTCAATGACAGCAGATCAAATTAAGGATGGTGTTTTTTTAGGGTTATGTCTTGATGGGCTCAAAAAGATTCCAGATAGTTCGATTGATTTAATTATTGCGGATCCGCCCGAATCTCCATGGCGGAGTAACAATCAGCGTGGGAATCCTATGACAATCCAAGAATATTTTCAATGGAATGAGAATTGGCTGAAAGAAAGTGCACGTATATTAAAACCAACCGGAGCGATTTATCTAATATCCGGGTGGCGTTATTCAGGCATGTATCATTCGCTTTTGAATACAGAATTTCATATTCAAACTCGAATCACCTGGCGAAACTCAACACCAAAAGATCAACCAAAACCACTTACATGGATTAATCGGATTTCAGATATTTGGTTTGCAACAAAATCGAATGAATTTATGTTCAATCAGGAAGCAGTAACCGAAGGTAGCAGTCAAATGAATCCTGAGAGTGCGATTGAAATGGGTGTGACTAATTTATGGAGTGACATCATGGATATTCAAGTTGGGTCCACAGTTAAAATGGAAGGGGATAAACCGGAGCAACTGATTCAGCGGATTTTAACTGCGTCCAGTTTTAAGTTAAATTGGGTGGTAGATCCCTTTACACGGAGTGGTGGTGTCGGGGTTATCGCAAAGAAAATGGGTCGTCGGTTCATTGGTTTTGAATCGGATCAGGACCAATTATTAATGGCAATGAAACGAATAGATAAAGAGTGAAAAATGAGCGTATTTGAACAAATTCAAAAAGATATGTATGCTGCAATGAAAGCGGGAGAAAAAGAAAAAACCGGGACTCTTCGCACCACATTGGCAAAACTGAAAGACAAGCGAATTGAAAAAAGAGAAGATCTTTCTGAATCTGAAGAAATTCAGGTCCTGCGGACCCTGGTGAAACAAAGAAAAGAATCGGTTGAAATGTTTGAAAAGGGCGGTCGTAAAGAATTGGCATCAGCCGAAAAAGAAGAAATTAAAATTTTAAATGGTTATTTACCTCAAATGATGCCGGAAGATGAAATCAGGAATATTGTAAAAACTGTGGTAGAAGAAGTGGGCGCCACTTCTATGGCAGACATGGGGAAAATCATGCCGGAAGTCATGAAACGGGGAAAAGGATTAATTGATGGAAAAACAGCCCAGCAATTTGTGAGAGAACTTTTTGGTTAAATCAGTATCGTCTTTCCTTTTTTCTTCATATTGCTGCAAGGTAAATCCTTCCGTGTTTTTAGTGTATTTCGTGGGTTCGTGAGTTAATGAGGGTAAGATGATAGACGCATTAGCCATATTTTTTACCATTGCCATGGGATTGATTGGGTTCCGACGTGGATTAGTGGAAGAAATGGGACGCCTGCTTGGGCTCATTTTTGCTTCAGTATTTGCCCTGCGTCTCTACGTTGGCTTGGGTTCTTTTCTCATGGAATGGGTACCCATTGATGTATGGCTTCTCTTTGTGTTAAGCTATATCATCATTTTTTCTGGGGTGCTGTTAATGGCCAGGATGATTACAAAATTATTTCATTTTTTGTTTCTATCTAAAAGTACAAAATGGACAAATAGAGTGATGGGTACTGTTTTTGGTTTAATGAAAGGATTGTTAGTTGTAATGATTTTCTTTTGGATGGTGGAGCTTTTTCCCAATCGTGAATCATCAAATATTATCATGAGCGAATCCAAAATGGTCCAGCGGTTAATTCATGTTCGAAAATCAATTATAACCACATTTAACTGGCGTGATCCAGTGGAATTAGGTGAAAAAACGATAAGGGAGTTTTTGGATAACATGGAAGATTATCGTGGCTAGGATTCCTCAGGAAACCATCGATCGCATTCATGATACAGCCGATATACTGGATGTAGTTTCCCGCTATGTCGATTTAAAAAAACGTGGACGAAACTTTTTTGGATTATGTCCTTTTCACAACGAAAAAACACCCTCATTCAGTGTGGCACCGGATAAAGGTATTTATCATTGTTTTGGATGTGGGAATGGTGGGAATGCGGTTAATTTTATTATGGAGTTTGAAAAAATCAGTTTTGTGGAAGCCATCCAGGAATTGGGAGATCAATTTGGCGTTCCCGTTGAATTTACAGGCAGCGATGATTCAAAAGAGTTTTTTACCCATTTATATGAGATTCACCAATTGGCCGCTGACTTATATCATGAAACACTTTTTTCAAATCGTGGGGAGGAAGCAAAAAAATATTTATTGGATCGTGGGTTAAGTGAGGAATCATTAAAATTGTTTAAGGTGGGTTTAGCCCCCGCAGGTTCGTCTTATTTATGGAATGCGGTAAAAGTAAAGAATTATAGTCGGGAAGTATTAGAGAAATCCGGATTATTCGGTTTCTCAAATAATGATATTTACGATCGGTTTCGCTCCCGGATTATGTTTCCCATATGGAATGCGTCGGCGAAAATAATTGCTTTTGGCGGCCGTGTATTCGGGACAGATGATCCGGCAAAATATATGAATTCCCCGGAAACACCGCTGTACAGAAAAAGTGAAATATTTTATGGATTGAACCTAACGCGGGATGCGATTCGAAAAAACGAGTGCGCCATTATGGTGGAAGGTTATACAGATTTAATTCAACTTTTTCAGGCAGGAATCAAAAATGTTGTGGCCGTTTCCGGTACGGCATTCACAGAGAAACATGTCCAGCAGATTCGTCGGTTTTCTTCAAAAGTATATTTGGCTTATGACGGAGATTCTGCTGGCATTAAAGCCTCCTTAAGGGCGGGCTACGTTCTTCTGAAGGGCGGTGTAGATCCCCATGTGATTCAAATACCGGACGAAATGGACCCCGATGATTGGATTCAAAAAGACGGGGGAGCCGAATTCAAATCGATTGGAATAGAAAAAGCATCCGGATTGTTAAGATTCCATTTAAAGACTGCCGGATTTAAAGAATTATCTTCTTCAGAACGATCCAATGTAATCAAAGAAATTTTATCAGAAGCCGCCGGAATCCCCGATCCCATTATACGGCAAGGCTTCATAAAAACATTGGCCCAAGTAAGCGGTGTGGAAGAAAATCAAATGGTGCATATGTTTTCTCAGCAACTCAGGAAAAAACGCCCGCAACCAACATCAGAAGAATCTACGAAAAAACCGCAATTATTTACCACCGTCAATGCGAAAGCAGAATTGGGGATTATCAAAGTATTGGCTGGAGATCATGGAGAAGCGAAAGAATTGATTCGAGAAAAACTGGATATGAACCGGTTGGAAAATGCGCAGCTTAAAAAACTGGCTACATTATTAATGGACAAAGCACATGTGAACCCGGCAGAAATTATTGCCTTCTTTGATTCGGCAGAAGATCGTGAAATGGTCAGCCGAATTTTGATGGAAGAAGACGATACCACCGAGCCACTCCAAATGGCAGAGGAGTGTTTAAAAACAATTTCTAAAGTTTCGGTCAAGGAAAAGATCCGTGGTCTCAGAATCAAAATTCGTGAAAAAGAGGCAGCAGGTGAAGACGCAATAGAACTAATGATTGAGGTGGTTCAATTGCAAAAGGGAATCAATGATTAGATTTTTATCGCTTTTTGTTTTGAGTTCAATTTTATTTTCTCAGGAAATCGATTGGAATGATAAACCCAATCCGATAACGGCGATTCATATTTTTTGCGATACGGAAGGAATCCCCATTTATGTGGATGGAATTCAGGTCGGTGCTTCACCGGTGAAAGACCCCGTTCAGGTGGCGCCGGGTTGGCATCAAGTCAGTTATTTTCCGCCAGAATTAACCATAAATACGCGCTCAATCACTCAAAACAGAAAAATGCGGGATATGATAAAACTGGCACGGCAGGATGTATTGGTCGAAGAGGGAAGAACAATTCGGGTGGTGCTTGGGTATCGTTCTATTGAAGCAGAAGCGATGGAATATGAGAGTAAACTATCCAGTAGCCGCTGGGTTGGATTGGGGATGGTTTTTACTGTGTTCATCCTCATTGCCTGGGGATTGATGTAAGTGAAATTATTTGTTATAGCAATGGTGTTTATAAGTACTGGACAAAGCCAGACTGATTCCACCATAAAGATTTTTTCTACTGATTTAATGCGAACCAATATTCTTACGGGCAAGCCCATAGAATCTGTAAAAAATAATGAAGCCCATTTTCGTGCGGTGTATTACCCATCAGGAGAATTAAAAAGTGTGGAATTTATTCCGGCCAATTGGGATAAGGGGCGGCGCAAAAAGGTAAAATCATCCGCAAAATTGAAATTATATTACTGGAAATGGAATCCCAAAAAACAAGAATTACTGGAAGGAATTACCAAAAAGAACGCAAGGGGGAAACCCCATTATCGGGCAACTTTAGATAATAAGGGCTTAGTCCAGGATGTGGATTATTTTAATCGCCATGGGAAAATATTATGGACCTTTCACATGCGCTGGGATGATGAGGGGAAATCATCGGAATATGATATTGAATTCTATTCGAATCGAAATTTGTCAGAATTGAATCAAGAATTATTTGCGCCAGATTTAAGTACCATCCGCCCTGGGTGGGTGGCAAGATATCAAATGAATAATCAAGGAGTCACTCGGGGCGTAAAAGTATTCGATCAATATGAAAACTTGTATTATTTTTACCAGTTCAACTATGGAAAAAAGGGTCTCAGGTCTAAATATTTTCGGGCGGATTCAGTTTTAGTCGGCAGTCATACCATTCGATTTGGGGAGAATAAAAAACCGGTTCTCATCACTTATTACAATGAAAATGGTATCATGAAAAATGCCATTGCATATGAATATCCAGATGATGCAGAAAAAATCATTTCCCAAATTAACAGTAAAGGAGAAGTCATTGAGCGACGGATTATTCCAAAAAAGGAATAAGAATTCTTTGCAAAACCCTGTACATGAAGAAAAAAGGAATACAACTTTCCTGATTAAGGCGGAAAATGCAGTTAATAATGGTATTATGGACAATGTTTCCAACGAAAAGTAGGGGAATTGTAGACTTTTTAATTTGTGTGTCAGGTTTTTTTAAAGGATTTATTAAATGAAAATATTAGTGACAGGCGGCGCAGGGTATATCGGATCTCATGTAGTATTAGCCCTCTGTGAAGGCGGGTATGAAGTGGTGGTGTTGGATGACCTCTCCTCAGGAAATAGAGAAGCGGTAGATGATCGCGCCGAGTTTATTCAAGGATCAACCCTCAACAATGATAATGTGGCAACTGCATTAAATGGCGTGGATGCGGTGATTCATTTGGCTGCATTCAAGGCGGCGGGAGAATCCATGATAGACCCGGGGAAGTATTCCCAAAACAATATTTCAGGTACAATTTCATTGCTCAACGCCATGATAACTTATGAGGTGGACAAATTTATTTTCTCTTCCACCGCCGCTGTGTATGGTTATCCAAAATATTTACCTTTGGATGAAAACCATCCTCTGGAACCCATCAATTATTATGGATTTACCAAACTGGAAATAGAACGCATATTGAAATGGTATGGCGAATTGAAAGGGTTGAAATATGCGACATTGCGATATTTTAATGCGGCGGATTCAATTCCTGGAAAAGAATCCGGCGAACTTAATTCCCATTGTGATGGAAGTAGCTTCAGGACGACGGGAGAAAATGGAGGTATTTGGGAATGACTATGATACCAGCGATGGTACCGGCGTCCGGGATTATATTCATGTAACCGATTTGGCAACGGCCCATGTGAAGGCCATTGAGTATTTAAATGAAAATGAATCCATTATACTGAATTTGGCCACGGGAGAAAGCCATTCTGTTTTGGATGTCATCAATAAGACAAAAGAAATCTCTGGTAAAAATATCCCCTATCATATTGTGGATCGCCGACCCGGTGATCCGGCAGAATTATATGCCGGGACAACATTGGCTTTTGATCAATTGGATTGGAAAGCGAATCATTCCGGTTTGAAATCATTGATAGAAACGACCTGGCAAGTTTATAAATAAATGAAAGACAATCCATTTATAGGGCTCGCCGGTAATATCGGTGTAGGCAAAACAACATTTACAAAAAAAATGGCGGACGTTTTTGGCTGGTCTCCTTTTTATGAATCGGTGGCTGATAATCCATACCTGAGTGATTTTTATGGAGATATGAAACGATGGAGTTTTAATCTTCAGATTTATTTTCTGCATCACCGGTTTAAAGCACAAAAAGAAATGAATAAATTAAATGGGGGCGTGGTTCAGGATCGTACCATCTATGAAGATGTAGAAATTTTTGCCCGAAATCTTCATGAAATGGGCCGAATGGATGATCGTGATTGGGAAAATTATCGTAATCTATTCGGCATAATAACAGGTTATTTACGGAAACCAGATTTAATTATTTACTTAAGAGCGTCCACCGACACATTACAAACGCGGATTCATTCCCGGGGAAGGGATTATGAAAATTCAATCGACCCGGAATATTTACACCAATTGAATGTAGCTTATGATCAGTGGACCAGCGGATTAAAGGATATTCCAGTCCTGAAAATTGAAACAGATCAATTTAATATTTTTAGAGACACAGACCAATTTGAGTCCATTTTGGATGAGGTTAAAACCCATTTACATTAATTAATAAAAAACCGAATTGAAAAAAGTTAAAGACTTAAAAATAAAACCTTAAATTCCTCGCCCTTTTTGGGCCCATAGCTCAACGGTTAGAGCACCGCACTCATAATGCGTAGGTTCGGGGTTCGAATCCCTGTGGGCCCACTTTTTATTGTAAATTCAACCCATGTGCGGACGTAAAACACTCACCCGGGACATCCAGTCCATCATTGAAGAAATGGCCATTGAGGAATGGCAGGATTCAGAGCTCTATTCACCCAGTTTTAATATTGCACCCAGTCAGTCGTCCCCCATTATGATTGACCACATGGGCCGCCGGGTTAAGCCCATGAAATGGGGATTAATTCCCAATTGGTCAAAAGATCCCTCCATGGGATCAAAACTGATCAATGCTCGCTCAGAAACCTTATTAGAAAAACCATCTTTCCAAAACCTTGTGCCCGGTAAACGCTGTGTGGTGATAACGGATGGCTATTTTGAGTGGCAGAAAACATCCAGTAAATCCATTCCCTTTTATATTCGTCATCCTGATAATAAACTCTTGCCCATGGCCGGGCTCTGGGACATTTGGAAAAATGCATCAGATGAAAGTATTTACAGCTATACGGTTATTACCACCAAACCGGCACCGGAAATTGAATATATTCATCACCGCATGCCTGTTATTCTAAATCCAGAACATATTAATCCATGGCTACAGATACATAATACATCTATTCCCAATGCCATGGCATTATTAAAACCCTATACGGATCCGTTAAAAGCATACCCGGTTTCAACTCTGGTGAATTCACCGAGAAACAATCGAAAAGAATGCATTTTACCCTTGGAGGAATCCAATAGCTTATCTTTGTTTTAATGGTGCAATATTTCTATTAATTTTACTTGCCGATTAATGAGGAATGAAACGAACTTCCGGGGCGATTTATTATGATGAAACCCTAAGATACTTTGTTATAAGAATTAGGACGGGTTTAAGTGAATAGTGTTTCCACTATAATGAATCTAAATGAAAACCCTTGGAATTAGAATTTTGCAATTAAATTATCAATCATAATCAAGGAGAGCAACATGAGAAAATTCTCACACGTTCTATTGTTTATTCTTTTACCCGTATTTGTGATGGCCCAGCACACCGTGTCCGGGACAGTCACAGATGCAGCCACTGGCGATGCCCTTCCGGGCGCCAACGTGGTGGTAGATGGAACAAGCATGGGTGCTGCAGCCACAGCTGACGGATCTTTTTCCATCAGTAATGTTCCTGCAGGATCTTACACAATCACAGCTTCAGTAATCGGTTATGCCGATGACAGCAGAAGCGTTAATGTTAGCGGTGACGCCACGGTTAACTTTTCTTTAGAAACATCAGCCCTGGAGCTTTCGGCATTGGAAGTTTTGGCATCTCGCGCAGGTGAAAGAACACCTGTTGCCTATACCAATATTACAAAAGCAGAAGTAGAAGCCCGACTTGGCTCACAGGATATTCCAATGATATTGAATACAACACCCAGTGTGTACGCAACCCAACAGGGCGGCGGCGCTGGTGATGCCAGAATCAATGTCCGTGGATTTAATCAGCGTAACGTTGCTGTAATGATTAATGGTGTACCGCAAAATGATATGGAAAACGGTTGGGTCTACTGGTCGAACTGGGATGGTGTTGGTGATGCCACATCTTCTATCCAAATGCAGCGCGGTCTATCTGCCGTAAACCTTGCTACCCCTTCCATCGGTGGTACCATGAATATCATTACGGACCCCACCGCATTAACCCGCGGCGGTAAAGTCAAAACGGAATTAGGTGCAGGTGGTTTTAAGAAATTGACTGCAAACTATAATACGGGACTTATTAACGATAAAATGGCATTCAGTGCCACAATCGTAAGGAAGACTGGCGATGGAATCATTAAAGGTAACTGGACCGATTCCTGGGCCTATTACTTTGGCGCAAGCTATGCAATGGATTCAAAGAATCGTATCGAACTCTATGCCATCGGAGCCCCTCAGCGCCATGGTCAAAACCTGTACAAACAAAATATGGCCGTTTACGCCCCTGATTTTGCAAAAGAACAGGATGATTATGAAGCAGACGCTTTAGGAAAATTCGTCGCACCAGAAACAGCCCATACAAGCGATAGGCGTTTGTTCAGCCAGAACTGGTCTCCCATCAATTCCAGCTATAAAGGGAAACAGTATTGGTATATGTACGGCGCAAGGGAAACAGAACGTCATGATCCTAATTTCCTAAACGAACGGGAAAACTTTTTCCACAAACCATTGGTGAACGTAAACCATTTCTTAACGATCAATGATAAAATGCTGTTGTCTACAATTGCATATTGGTCCGGCGGTTCCGGTGGTGGTACAGGTACCTATGGTAGAATTGTCACAAGGGATGCATCAGGGAAACATGACGCAGATCCCGGTGGACACAAATTTTACTATGGTAATTCGCCTTGGACCCGCGATTGGAATGAAACCATTTCAATTAACTCTAATAGTGAAACATCCTATTATTTTCAGAGATCAACACGCTCCAAAGCAGCAGGTGAATCTATTGGTATCTTAAGAAATAGTATTAACCGCCAGCATACCTGGGGTGCTATTTCCAAATTGAACATCGATGTGAATGATGCCTTGAAAGTTCAGTTAGGCCTTGATTGGCGTACAGCCGGTATCGAACATGCTCGCGAAGTACGCGATCTTTTAGGCGGACAGTTTTTCGTTAATTTTGCAGATAAGAACTATCCAAATGGTCGTCAAAGAGGCCTGGGTGACATTATTGCATATCATAATGAAACGACTGTGGATTGGATTGGGTTCTTTGCCCAGGGTAATTATACCGCTGGTCCTATATCCGCTTATGGAATGGCTGGAACCTCATCTATTGCATATTCTTACCAGGATCACTTTTCCGTGGCTGATGAGAAAATAACTGCAGATGCAATTACTGCCATCCAGATGAAGGGTGGTCTCATGTATGATGTGAGTGATAACATTAGCGTTTTTGGTAACTTTGGTATTGTTGAAAAACCACCCATCATGGATAATGTCATTCATTATAGTGGTGCCGTTGCCACAGATCCTGTGAATGAACAGTTCACTAGTTTTGAAGCGGGACTGAACTTCAATAGTGACAAAGCTGCCCTAAAAGCCAGTTACTATAACACACAATGGAAAGATAGAAACCTAACCAGGAATGTGACCACAGGACAAGGGTCCAGTGGAGACACAGATATTATCTTTTTGACCGGTGTGAACCAAAGCCACAGCGGCTTTGAAGTTGAAGGATCTTATCAAGTAATGGATATGCTTCGCCTGGATATGGCCGCAGGTTTTGGTGATTGGTATTTTGATGGTGACGCAAGCGGTGATTACCAGGAAATTTCTGAGGGAGGAATGAAAAGCACTTCATATGAATATGGTCTAGACAAATTAAAAGTGGGTGACATGCCTCAGTCTATGATGGTTCTGGGTGCAACCGTGACACCAATACCAGGATTGAGAATTCAGGGATTGTTCAACTGGTATGACAATAACTATTCAGACTGGAGTCCTGCTTCCCGTGAAATTTCAGGCGGAACAGCGGACAGAGAGCAAGTTTGGATGGCACCAGGATATAGTAAAATTGATCTTCATGCTTACTATAATCTGCCCATGTCTCTTGCCGGTACAAAACTCCAGGTTTTTGCCCATGTCTTTAACTTGACAGATGCATTATACATTCAAGATGCTGTGGATAATAGCCAGTATAATTCTTGGGATAAAGATCATGATGCAGACAGTGCAGAAGTATTTTTTGGTTCTCCAACATACTTCAACATGGGTCTGACCGTAAGATTCTAATCTGATTTAGATTCTTAAAAGTATCAAAAAAAAGCCCCCTCACAGTTTGTGAGGGGGCTTTTTTGTTTATTGAACTCTCCCCTTGACCCTCTCTTAAAAGAGAGGAGCTGTGGGTGAGTTGTCAAGATTCATCCAGCGCCGCATACTTTTGCCAGAACCGCACGGCCTCCGCCCATTCGTCCGATGAATAGTGGGCTTTGGTTCCACCGGTTAATTCCAACTGGTTTCGCATCATGGTCACCGGCCCCATGGGCAATTTATCCACCCCTTCCGGAATGGCATGGATACTGATCAATTCCCATTCAGCGTCTGTGGATTGTTCGTCATTCTCAGCCAATACATCTTGACGATACAAAATATATTCGATTCTCCCCGCTTTCACCGGCGTCCCCGATTTGGCCCGAGTCTGAATGTAGGGCTCTTCTGACGGTTGCCGGCGAACAAGTCGAGAAACCAATTCTGTATTTTCATCAATTTTCACAAATGGACAAACGAATTTAGAGGTGAGTTCTATACTACCGGTGATAATTCGAACCCCGTCACGATAGCCTTCTTTATAATGGTCATCCGCCATTTGAGTTTCCGCATCTTGGGCAATATCCTTAAAGGAAAGGGATTCAGAGTATGTTTTTCCCGATCCCTTAACCTGACGGCGGACGAATTTGTTTACGGCTACTTTTTCCATGGATATAGTTTCTTATTCCAGTTAAGTGCTTTGTATTTTTTTAGAATTTGCATTGTTTTATCAACAGGGAGTGCTTCCATTGTACCATAGCGGCTGGAAACCGTTTCTGCCATGAATAATGAATTAATAATAGCTTCTTCCGTCGCTTCAACCGTAGCCATAAATAAACCATTCATATGGCGGTTTTTCATCTCTTCCCGGGTAGTGGTTAGGCCATCTGATGAATTCGCTTTATGGGTGGAAAAAATAATGGCATAATCCCCACTTCCGTTAGACGAATAAGCCCCCACCCGGCCAAAAGCATGGTCCACCCGCTTGGCCATACGTTTCAAGTTTCGGTTGGAGAGTGGCGCATCCGTGGCAATCACTATCATACAAGAACCTTCGTCTTCATCATAGGGAATTCTGGAAGCAAAGGGAGATACCTTCAGTTCACGCCCAACTGGTGCGCCATTAATCATGAGAGAGCCCCCAAAATTGGTCTGGACCAACACACCCACCGTATATCCCCCAACATCATTTGGAAGGACGCGAGAAGCGGTGCCGATGCCGCCTTTAAATCCAAGGGCTCTTGTACCCGTCCCAGCACCGACCGACCCTTCTGCCACCGGACCGCCTTTAGCATTTTGAATCGCTGAAAAAACATGTTTTTTTGTTACATGCCGGCCGCGAATATCGTTGAGGCCGCTATCGTTTGTTTCTCCCACCACCGGATTCACAGAACGTATATCCGGGTTTTCGGAAATCATATAATCAACAATTGCATTGGCCACCAGAAAAGTGTTCAGCGTATTGGTGAGCGCAATGGGCGTCTCAATAGTACCCAATTCTTCAATTTGAGTAAAACCAACTGCTTTACCGTATCCATTGGTCACATGGACAGCCGCCATCACCTTTTCTTTATAAAGGCCTCCCTGATGGGGAATGATAACCGTTACACCGGTCCGAACACTATCATTCTCAATAATAGTTTCATGCCCAACAGTAACGCCGGCCACATCGGTGATGGCATTCCATTTTCCGGTTCGAAACAAACCGATTTCGAGGCCCATATCCCGAGGACGGGTTTTTTGCCCCACTAAAAATGAACAGACAATCAGGAGAAAAATCGGAATGATATTAAATTTTTTCATACCTGAAACTACAAAATGATAAAAGGATTTACTCATATCTTTCAAGGGGCGCAAATTGGCCCTTTAGATAAAAGGAATTATTGAATGACTGACAACCTTGCCATAGAAAATTACGAAATTGTAAATGATCTTTTACTCGTATCTTTTTCCGATAAAAGTGATGCCATGATTCCACTCAAAACCTTACGGGAACAATGCCCTTGCGCCGGTTGCCAAGGAGAAAAAGATGCATTGGGCAATATATATAAAGGTCCCGCCCCTGTGTTAAATGACAGCAGTTTTCAAATCAATGGGATTCAGCCCGTTGGGTATTATGGCCTTCAGCTATATTGGAAAGACGGCCATAATACAGGTATTTTTACCGGAAATTTATTAAAAACACTGTCCAGTTGATTTACACCCATTCTCAACAAATGAATAAAAATATTATTTTCACTCTTTCTTGCTTCTTAGCGACCTTAGTGGCTAATTAATTATATGTTTGATATTGTCATCATCGGTGCCGGGATTGTAGGATTGGCTATTGCCAGATCTATAGCTGAAAAAACAGATAAATCTGTATTGGTTATCGAAAAGGAAGAATCATTTGGGAGAGGAATATCCAGCCGAAACAGTGAAGTAATTCATTCAGGGATTTATTATGAGCCTGAGTCCCTTAAGGCAAAATATTGTTCCCGCGGGCGGGACATGACCTATGCATTTTGTAATCAGCATAATATATGGGTGAACCGCTGCGGAAAAATTGTGATGGGGAAATTACATCAAACCAACGATTTAGAAGCGCTTCATAAAAATGCACAAAAAAGCGGTGTCCCGGATATTCGTCTTCTGGAACCAAAGGAAATAAATGCCCTTGAACCCAATATAGAGGCGGATATTGGTTTGCAAGTGGGCTGTACCGGAATTGTATCCGCCCATGATCTCATGGCCGCATTTTATAAAATATCTCAAGAAGGTGATCATGATTATCTGTTTAAATCCAAAGTCGTGGGTGCAGACTCCAAAAGTGATGGATATGAAATATCAATTGAGAATGCTCAAGGAGAACTTGAAAAAGTTTTGGCAGAGTGGGTGATTAATGCCGCAGGGCTTGAGAGTGATATGGTGGCCCAAATGTTGGGTGGAGATTATCCAACCCTTAGATACTCTAAAGGGTGTTACTATAAGCTGTCCTCAAAATGGCGGGGTGCATTTAACCATTTGGTGTATCCGCTCCCGGATAAAAAACACGGCTCACTGGGGATTCACTTAAGTTTTGATGAATCTCAAATGGTGAAATTGGGACCTAGCGCTCATTGGATTCAGGACCGTACAGAAGATTATGATGTGGAGGAAAATTTACTGGATCAGTTTTTCACAGAAGGTCATCGGTATATCCCTGGTCTTGAAAAAGAAGACCTTTCTCCCGATTTTGCCGGCATTCGTCCCAAGATCTGGTTGAATGAAAACCCCATGTCGGATTTTTATATTTCCCACGAGGAAGGCAAAGGGTTTCCTGGGTGGATTAATTTAATCGGTATCGAATCGCCTGGACTCACCTCCGCCATCGCCATTGGTGAGGATGTGGCATCCTGGATTATTTAAACGCATTCTGCCGCCAGGCTTCATACACAATAATCGACACAGTATTCGCCAGATTAATACTACGTCCCGTGGATTTCATAGGGATCGTGATGGATTCATACTTATCAATAATTGTTTGGGGCAACCCACGACTTTCAGGTCCAAAAATGAATGCATCTCCTTGTGAATATGTTAAATTAGAATAGATTGACTTCCCTTTGGTAGAAACTGTATAAATATTTTGAGGATTGAGGGTGTTTAAACATTCGGCCAAAGATATCCAAACTTGGAAATCAGTTTTTTTCAAATAATCCATTCCCGCCCGTTTCAGATTTTTATCATCCACTTTAAATCCAAGTGGTTCAATTAAATGAACTTCAAATCCTGTGTTGGCAGATAGGCGAATAATATTGCCCGTATTTGGAGGTATCTCCGGTTCAAAGAGGATAATGTGAAACAAATTAAGTCCCTCTAATATCTTAATTCTTTTTTCTGAATTCTGATATCTTCAATCTGATTTCTTTTTTGTTCCCTGCGCGGCAACCGCAGCCGTCTTTTTTGCGATAGCCTCCGGATCACCCAAATAATAATGTTTGATAGGTGTTAGGTCATGATCCAATTCGTAAACCAATGGCACACCCGTAGGAATGTTAAGTCCCACAATTTCCTCATCAGTAATTTTATCTAAATATTTGACGAGCGCCCGTAGCGAATTCCCGTGAGCCACGATTAAGACTTTTTCTCCGGATCGGACAGATGGGGCAATGGTTTCATGCCAGAGGGGGAGAAAACGATCGACGGTATCTTTCAAGCATTCCGATGCAGGAAGCTGAGATGGTGTTAAGTCTTTATATCGCTCATCAAGACGAGGATGTCGCTCATCATCAATATCTAAGGGTGGCGGAGGCGTACTATAACTACGTCGCCAGATGAGCACTTGTTCATCACCATACTTTTCAGCTGTTTCAGTCTTGTTCAATCCCTGCAGAGCGCCATAATGGCGTTCATTGAGGCGCCAATCGTAGATGATGGGTACATTGATTATATTCATTTCATTCAGGCATAT
>JYMV01012457.1_pt1 | contig 21288 bp, 4 predicted proteins | sample 338911 | NCBI WGS metagenome assembly JYMV01 (sample SAMN03354496, study PRJNA234377) | hydrothermal vent metagenome | biome: Deep sea; feature: Hydrothermal plumes at the Eastern Lau Spreading Center, Western Pacific Ocean; material: Seawater | place: Tonga | collected 2009 | depth 2000 m m
ATCCATCAGTAACCGTTACCGAATACGTGTTGGGGGAGAGGCTTGTAATATCTTCGGTGGTAGCCGCATTAGACCACGCAAATGTGTAGGGCAGGGTGCCACCAGAAACGGTAAGGTCAGCCTCACCATCATTGAAACCCTTACATGAAATATTGGAACCGATGATTGAACTTGCAAGTGCCGGCGGCTGAGTGATCACCACCGAATCCACCGATGTGTCTGTACAATTATCAGTCACTGTAACGGTGTAAGTTCCCTGGCCCACACCAGATATATCTTCAGTACCCGGGCCGTTGGACCAGGCGTAGGTGTAGGGAGGAGTTCCCCCGGTTACAGTGAGATCGGCAGCACCGGTGGTTCCACCATAACAAGTCACATCAGTACCTGCAATGGAAATGGCTAAAGCAGCCGGTTCGCTTACGGCGATCGAGTTGGTCGCCAGGCATCCATTTGCATCAAATATGTTAACCGAATGGGTGCCGGGGAATAGGTTGACTGCGGAAGAAGTGGTCTGGCCGTTGCTCCAGACGTAATTGAAAGGCCCGGTACCTCCCCCTATAGTTACCGTTGCTGTTGCATCCCCTCCGCCGTAGCAGGTCACATCTGTTTTGGACATTGAAGAGGTCAGCAACCCAGGTTCAGAAATCAGTATTGCATCTGTAATTGTGATGGTACATCCATCAGTAACCGTTACCGAATACGTGTTGGGGGAGAGGCTTGTAATATCTTCGGTGGTAGCCGCATTAGACCACGCAAATGTGTAGGGCCAGAAACGGTAAGGTCAGCCTCACCATCATTGAAACCCTTGCATGAAATATCGGAACCGCTGATTGAACTTGCCAGCGCAGGAGGTTGGGTGATCACCACTGAATCAACGACCGTTGCAGCGCAATTATCCGTGATTGTAACGGTGTAAGTTCCCTGGCCGATAGCAGAGATGTCCTGGGAGATTGGCCCGTTGGACCAGGCGTACGTGTAGGGAGGTGTGCCATCTGATACGGAGAGATCAGCTGACCCAGTAGTGCCGCCGATACATGTAGCGTCAGTCCCTGAAATTGTAGCGGACATAACATCTGGCTCTGTCAGCGTGATGATATTATTTGCAGGACAGCCATTGAGGTCAGCAACGTTTACCGTATAAGTGCCAGCATAGAGATTTACGGCGGTCGGTGTTATCTGGCCTACGCTCCAGAAGTAATTGTACGGCGGCGTTCCCCCACTGGGTGTCACCGTTGCTGTTCCATCATTTCCACCGTTGCAGGTAATATCCGTGCCTGATACAGGAGTTACCAGGAGCGGGGGCTCTGTAATTAGCACTGTGTCATAGACAATACAAGAATTCGCATCGGTTACTCGTACACTGTAGGTGCCCTGAGTAAGATTGGTAATATCCTGGGTAGTTGCTGAATTGGACCACAAGTAGCTCAGGGAGCTACCCGCTGAAACCGTTAGGTCTGCTGCACCATCACTCCCTCCATTACAACTAACGTGAGCTGTATCGATGCTGGTCGTGATCTTTAAGTCCTCAGACACGGTAGCAGGTACACCGACGATAGTGCCATAATTTCGAGATGTATTGCCAGTAGCCCTCAAGGTTGTAGTTGGACCATTGGTTGTTGCAGGTGAGGTTACCGTGGTATTCGTAGCAGATTCATGGCAGTCACTTGAATTACCATCACTATCCATCTTAACAATTGCAAAATCGTCGAAGCTCTGGCCAAATGTCTGCGAGCCGCCACCAATCGCATAGCCACCATCGTTTGCCTGTATCACTGACTGACCTGATTCCGAGTTATATCCGGAAAATTGTCTTGTCCATAACGTGTCTCCAAACGGGGTTGTTCGGATAGTATACATGGCGGTGGGGCCATCACCAAAAGTTGCACTGCTCCCAGTAATGACGAACCCGGCGTCTCGCGTTTGAGAAACAGAATTTCCAATTTCGTCAAGGGAGCCACCGTAAGTTTTAGACCAAACCAGCGTTCCGTCCTTGTCTGTTTTGATAAGGTAAACGTCTCTGCCTCCAGCACCATAGCTGCTGGTTTCACCTGCAATAATAAATCCGCCATCACCAGTTTCTTTGATTGAATAACCAATGTCATCTGAAGCACCACCGTAGACTTGTGTCCAGAGCGTATCACCAACACTATCAAGCCTGAGAAGATAAAGATCTTTATTGCCACCACTGAAACTATTGGATTCGCCAAGGACCATATATCCTTTATCTGCCGTTTCAACGATTGAATGTCCAATGTCTTCACCTGTACCGCCGTAAGCATAATCCCATACTATATCACCAACAGAGGACATTTTAAGTACATATACATCTTTATTTCCCGCTCCTATGCTTTGAGTTAAACCTGTGATGACAAATGAGCCTGCATAGGTCTCGACAATTGAATAAGCGTAGTCAAAGGAATTACCACCGAATGTGTTCGTCCATACCGTGTCACCAGTACTATTTGTCCTTATTACGTAGCAGTCGTACATCCCAGTACCTGTATGGTAGAACCGTCCCGCCGATATGAACCCACCGTCACTGGTTTCCCGAACACAATAAATTTCATCCCAACCGGTACCACCATATGTTTTCGACCATTCATGCCCTCCGGCGCTGTCCATTTTAACCAGATAAGCGTCTACACTCCCTGCACCAAAGCTTTGTGTGCTGCCACCCAATATGTAGCCTCCATCCTGAGTTTGCTGTATTGAATTGCCCTCATCAGAAGAAATACCACCGTGAACTTTCTGAAAAGAGTTTTGGGAGGTAGCACACGAATTATTCCCTGACACAAAAGAAAAACTCCCGCTGGTGGTTGCTGTGTTAGCTTCTGGCGCTCCATATCCTACGCCAACGGATGTGGCTACAATAGAAGTTGTTACCGTGGTAACATCTACATTATTTAGATCAGCCGTACACAAGTTTACATTTCCTATGGCGTTTGTCTTGATAAGGTAGGCATTAGGTGCAGGCAAGTTTTGACCAAAGCTTTTGGTAGTACCTCCTATTAAAAATCCATCATCGTTCGTTTCAATTATGCTATAGGCTGCATCATCATCGCTTCCGCCAAAGGTCTTAGACCAAATTTCATTGCCATTAGCATCAGTTCTGATAACCAGTCCGTCATACAGGCCCAATCCAAAGCTGGTTGTCTTTCCCGCCAGAATATAGCCACCATCCGAGGTTTGGCTCACTGAATAAGCTAAATCTGAACTGGTCCCGCCCAATAACTTAGACCAGGTTACGTTACCAGCTACATCAATCTTTAGCAGCATGAAGTCGTTGTTAGCCCCAAATGAACTACCTGCAATGATATATCCGCCGTCAGCTGTTTGTTTGATGTCTCTGGCTTCATCAACGCTTGTAGCATCGTAACTTTTCATCCAATCAATGGCCCCTGTTCCATCCGTTTTAATCACATAAAAGTTCCACCCACCGCTAGATTGCCAGGTTTTACCAGCTACGATGAATCCACCATCCAACGTTTGCAATACCGCTTCTCCATTCTCACCACTTCCTTCTTCAAAAGTTCTGGTCCATAAGGTGTCCCCGTTCGCATCCGTTCGAATTAAAAATACGTCCGTCCAAATAACACCGAAGCTGGCTGTTTCTCCAGCAATGATAAATCCGCCATCGGTGGTCTGTTTGACTGATTTACCTATATCATCTGAAGCGCCGCCATATGATTTGGTCCAAATTGTGTTCCCGCTTTCATCAGTTCGAATAAGATATACATCCCGGCCACCTGCTCCAAAACTTTTTGTTTCACCTACAATTATATAGCCGCTGTCTGCACATTGCTGCACATCATATCCCTTGTCCTGATTAGTCCCTCCATAATTTTGACTCCAAATTTCATTTCCGGCAGAATCCGTTTTTGTGAGAAAGACATCATTTGACTTGTTAAATTGCGCTGCATAACCGGTAGCTGCATAGGAATTGTCATTTGTTGCTATTACAGCATTGCATTCGTCATAATCATAGGCGTGAAATGCTTTTTCAAACGTGCTGGCATCTACATAATAACGAAATTCAACAGTCATGACCTGGGAGGCGGCCCCACAAGTAAAGACATTTATTCCACCCCAATTCAGGCTACCAATAGTAGGCCGCAGCACATATCCTGTGGAACAATTACAGTCTGTCCCTGAATTGTTTGCATTTAGTTCAGTTCCACCAGCGCATTCTCCTACTGTCCATACCACCCCACCGCAAGTGAAAGATGTTCCTGGGTCACCATCTTTCAGCGCCGTCGCAATAAGGTTCACCGTACCAACATCACTGCACGATTTACCAACAGGGTCATTGCTTCCCCTGATGGTGATTTTTGTGAACGTATATACCGCAGTGTCGAGCTGTGCCCTGAAGGAGATCCAATTATCATATTGCGGGCTACCGGGTGAATAACCCACTCCACCTGTAAAAGACTCAGAATAGGTTATGACCTGGGCGTTTGCCGCATAAAGTCCAAGACAAAACAAAAGGGTAGGTATCCTTTTCATAGACGTACAATTTATCTCAGATGAAACCAGTGTTTAACAAGAGAAGGGACCGGCAGCAAATGGAGTGCTGAATGCCCTCTTCCACGGATTCTTATTTCAGCTCAATTATTCTTTTCATATATGTTTCTCCATGTACATTTAGCCGCAACATGTAAACGCCGGCCGGGTGTCCCAGGCTTTTGGCTCCAAACATGAATACATGTTCGCCTGGAACTCGCTCTCCAATAGCAAGAACGGCTACTTTTTCTCCAATGATATTGAATATTTCCAGTGTGACATCCGCTTTTCTATTCAGCGTGAATGAGATTTTGGTTTGATCCGTGTAAGGATTTGGAAAAACTGAAATTGCCGACAGCTCATTGTCAAATTCCAGGATACCTACCGTTTCACTAACCGTAGCAAACACGGTTGTCATATTTCCAAGCGAGTCAAAAACATTCACACTGTAGGTGCCCGGACATAAGCCGGTAGCAGTTTGCGTAGTTTGGCCGCTGGTATTCCCATCCCATACATAGGTGTAAGGTTCAATGCCACCAGAGGCAGTTACCGTAGCAGTCCCGTCACAAATACCAGCACTGGCATTAGTTGAGGTAGTGGTAGCCGTAATCGTCACACCACCCTGCCCAACATATCCCGAGGTAGTGGTAGAGTCACCATTCGCATCAATAACGAGCACAGTGTACTGGCCTACACACAAGCCTGTTGCGGTAGCGGTAGTTTGTGCATTGCTATCGTCCCACAGATAGGTGTAGGGTGCATCACCGCCAGTGGCAAATGCTTCAACCTCTCCATCGCAGTTACCCGCAGAGGCATCCTGCGAAGTTACAGAGACATCAAGATCACTCGTTGTATTGGCGGAACTGGTGTTGGACTTGGAGGAATTGTAGTTTTTGGTCTTGGTCGCCAAACATCCGGAAGGGTGGACTACCTCTAATTGGTAAAACAGGCTATCCAGTGCTGGTGGCATTGTATCGGTATAATTGCTTATGGAGCTTGACACAGAATCCATCAAAGTCATGCTGTTCTGAGAGATACCCCTCCATATTCGATACTTCACATAGCCAAATCCAATGTAGTTATCCCACGAAAGCACGACATCATTACCCAATGCCGGAGAAGTGATGAGGTGTAATGATCGATGGTAGTCGCTGAGCACAGATTCATTTCCACAGGCGTCAATGGCTGATATCTTGTAGAGTTCTGACTTCACTTCAGGGTAGGAATCCTGGTCTGAGAAGTCACTTTGCACACCGTAGGCCTGGGTGCCGATCAACTCATACACACCGGTAGTGGAAGTTTCGCGATAGATTCTAAAAGAGTCTACAACTGACCCTGTTTTCTCCCATACCACTACATATTTCCCGGTAGAGTCTACATCTACCAGGCAAATTTCCGGGGCTGGCACTGTAATGTCTACCGTTGCCGTTGCTGAATCGGCGCAGCCGTTGGAATCACTTACGTTAACCATATACGTGCCATCAACCAAAGCCGCGGCAGCAGCAGTGCTTTGGGCACCGGCATCATCCCACAGGTAACTGTATGGACTTGTTCCACCTGTTACTGAGACTAAGGCACTTCCATCTGCTGTATTGCAGGTCGCCTCTACCGTTGAAATTGTCAATACCAGGTCATCTGGCTGCGTAATAGTAATTAGCGCAGAGGCCAAACAGCCATTGTCATCAGTTACATTAACTGAGTAGTTGCCCGGGAAAAGGCCTATTGCCGTAGATGAAGTCTGGCTGTTGCTCCACTGATAGTTATATGGTGTTGTCCCTCCTGCAGCAGTTACCGTAGCAGAGCCATCTCCTACAGCATAACAGGTTGTATTATTGCCTGTAATTGAAGTGGTCAGCTGAGCCGGCTCTGTTATGACACTGGTATCAGCCAGGGTCAATCCACATGCATCTGTGATGGCCACAGAGTACGTATCCGCTACCAGGCCGGAGATATCCTCGGTGGTTGCAGCATTGGACCATAGATACGCATATGGTGAGGTTCCCCCGGAAACTGTTAGGTCAACTGACCCGTCGTTGCCGGCATTACAGCTCACATCTAATGTTGTGACCGCAAGTGAAGGGGCATCAGGCTCATCTACTGAGGCGGAGACTATTACGGCGGATCCGCAGGAATCAGTAACGCTAACAGTATATGTTCCGGCTGCGACACCTGATATATTCATGGTAGAGTCTCCATTGGACCATGCATACTCATATGGAACAGTTCCTCCGGATATTGTCAAGGTTACACCACCATCGGCTCCACCATTACAAGTTGCGTCAGTTGCAGCAGCGGCCACCGTCAGCGCGCCCGGTTCGCCAATGGTCACATTGTTAGCTCCAATACACCCATTGAGATCAAACACATTGACCGCCTGAAGCCCGGGAAATAACCCCACCGCTGTTGAATCCGTTTGGCCATTGTTCCACACATAGTTATATGGTATCGTACCTCCTGATGGTGTAGCGGTCGCGGTACCATCACCTCCTCCATAACAGCTAACATCAGTATACGTCATTGTTACTGTTAACAATGCGGGTTCCGTTATTACAATGGAATCCATAGCAGTTATACTGCAAGAATCAGTGATCGTGACACGGTAAGTGCCGGCGGCCAGTACTGTGATATCAGCAGTTGTGCTGGCTCCAGGATTGTCCCAGAGATACACGTATGGCGCTGAACCACCGCTAACTGTCAGTTCAGCTTCGCCATCACTGCCTCCATTACAGCTCACATGAGTTGCCGTGATCCCGCTCACAATCGCTGATGGATCTGATACAATAGCCGTATCGTTTAAGGTACATTCGTTACTATCTGTTACAAGTACCGTGTACGTGTCAGCAATAAGTCCAGATAATGAACTAGAGGTTGCAGAATTTGACCATAAATACGTGTATGGCTGATATCCACTAGACACGGTCACCGAGGCAGCACCATTGTTTCCACTTATACAACCCGTATTTGTGACGCTCATTGTGGAAGATAATTGCGGTTCAGTTATCTCGACACTTGTTCCAATCCAGCAATCACTACCGTCCTGGACCATAACCGTATAATCATCAGGTTCCAGATCAGAGAGGTCTTCAACAAAACTGCTTCCTCCTGTCCATGTCCATAAATAAACGTACGGTGTAGTACCGCCAGTAACAGTTAAATCAATCGATCCATCACCAGCACCAAAGCAGCTAACGTCAGTTCCATCTGCAGATAGCATGGGAGAATTTGAATTGCCCACCGTTGTTGTCGCAGTCAAAGTACATGAGTTAACATCAGTAATAATCACTTCATAGGCATTTGCAGAAAGTCCGGTAGCGGTAGCGGTTACCTGGGATCCAGCATTGGAATCCCACTGATAAAAGTAGCCTGAGGTTCCACCGGTTACAGTTACTGTAGATTGTCCGGTGGCTTCCCCACATTCTCCTTCCACCACTTCAAACGAGGCTTCGAGTTCATCAGGTTCACCTACGACAGCAGTTCCTACGGTAAGACAGGATGTTGAGTCCGTAATCGTTACGATATACTCTCCCGCTGTAAGGCCTGTAATGGCAGCGGTGTTATCACTATTTGACCAGGTATATTGATAAGGTGGCGTTCCGTTGGACGCAGTTGCGGTCAGTGCTCCGTCTGCATCACCATTACAAGTCGCATCCGTTGGGGCCGCAATAGACAATGTTGGGCCACCAACGTCAGAAACTGCAGCGATTACACTATTACTACATCCATCAGCGTCTGTTACTGACACAATATATGAACCTGACGAAAGTCCGGTATCTGTTGAGGTGTTTCCGCCACTGGACCATGCATAAGTGAATGGACTCACACCGCCGCTATCCACCACCGCTGTTGCTGTTCCGTCGGAAGAACCACAAGTTGCGTCAGTAGTACTATTAGAAATTGAGATCGCGACTGCTTCGCCTACCTCGATGCTTGTGTCTGCAGAGCAACCTAAGTCATCGGTGATTATGATCGAGTACGTACCAGCAGTAAGTCCTGTAGCTGCTGCCGTCGATTGGGTATTGTCATCATCCCATTGATATTGGTAGGGTGCCAATCCTCCGGAAGGGGCTGCCAGTGCAGTACCGTCTGATCCTCCAAAGCACGTTACGGCAGATGGCACGGATATATTTGGACTGATTCCTCCAGACTCAATAATTGTCACCGCATCCGAGAATGTTGTGGAGTTACCGCAACCATTGGTGATAGTTACTGAAATTGAATAATTTCCTTCGTCTGAGAACACGTGAGAAATGGTAGGCGAAATTGTGGTCAGCGTATTACCATCGCCAAAATCCCATTCATACGAAGATCCTCCAAAGGCAATCATGTTAATATTGGAACATGTGGTGTAGCTTCCTGTGTTTGCTGGTGGTTCAAGTATTAATCCCCCATCAACCAGGAAGTTGTCGGAGATTTGAATTGTCAATGAATCGGTGGTACTGTTGCCACAGCTATTGGTTAGAGTTAGCTTGACGATATATGTTCCGGTATTACTGTAGGCGTGCTTAATAACAGTCATGGTAATACCATTCTCATCCATAAACTCCTCCGTTGCTACACCATTTGATCCATCACCAAATTCCCAAAGGTTGTCTGAAGAACCCTGGAAATAAAATACGATGGCATCTCCGGCACATCCTGCAATTGTTGTGCTGGCTAGTGTGCCAAATATGTTGCTGTTAAGCGTCGGGGAAGCATTGTTCACTATGTTTACCGGAACGATCACCATGTCTGAGTTGCCACAAGCGTTGAGGATGGTAACTGACGTTGTGTAGCTGCCCGCTGAATCATAAACATGAGTGGCCCCAACACCTATCGTTGTATCCATGTCTCCATCGTCGAAATCCCACACGTATGTGTAGTTGTCCTCACCGCCGTTCCAGCTTGAAAGCAGGAATGAGACCTGGTCTCCAGGGCAGTATGCTCCGTTTGCAGTAGTAATTTGTGGAACGAACACATTGGTGCTAGAACTTACATTCACGGTAGTTGTTAAGGTGGTACTATTGCCACACCCATTAGTTATGGTAACTGCTGCATTGTAGTTGCCGGCTACATCATAAGCATGTCCTATTGAGGACCCTGAGGTGGTGACGGTATCACCATCTCCGAAGTCCCAGAAGTAATTGTTAAAACCATCTTCCGTAACCAGCGTGATGATCTCTCCAGGGCAGACTTGCCATGGATTGCCCGAGAAGTTCATCCAGCTAGGGAAACTCGTTGTGGTGTCAACGGTAATGCTACTGGTGTACGTGCTATCAATACCGCAATGGCTTGTAATGGTAACAGAGACGTCGTATTCCCCAAGTGCTGCGTATGAATGATTGGTTTCTGCAGGGCCATATGCTGAAAATCCATCTCCAAAGTCCCAGAAGTATGCAACATGATTGGTATCGGTCGAAAATATTGCCTCCTGATTTGGACAGATAGGATTGGGGTACATATTAATATACGCCGACGTAGCCAGGTTACCATCTATAGTTACTGTTGTTGACACTGTTGTGTCCTTGCCACAATAGTCAAAGATCTTCACCTCTACGATGTAGGTTCCTGCCCCTGCAAACTGTCGTTTATTATTAGACGTGTTCGTTGAATCAAGAGGCGAGCCATCTCCGAAATCCCATATGTAAGCTGCATATCCGGAAGAAGCATTGAACCTGACGTCCGATCCAGGACATACGGGCGTCATGCTTGACCAAAGACTCACCCAACCGAAGGGCTTATTATCGTCAATGGTAACAGACTGGTATACCGTAGTATCGTTGCCACACTCATTCGTTACTGTTACTGCAGCGGTGTACACTCCTGCATCAGCATAAGCGTGGTTCATTACCGAGAATGAACCGGAATCCATCGACGTACCATCGCCGTAATCCCAAACGTATGACGAATAGCCATATGGCCCATTTAGATTGACAAATTCATTTGGGCAGGCAGAGCTGCCATTTTGATACCACACATATAAACTTGCATATCCAACTTCCAGATCCGGATCAATCTTAATGGAGTCATTTAGGATAGTATCGATACCACAGAAGTTTGCGACCGTTAGTGCCACCTGATAATCACCAGCGGCAGCATACTCGTACTGGATATAGCTATTTGTTGTGGTATCCACATTCCCATCACCGTAATCCCATATATATTGTGCAAAACCCCAGGGACCGTTCATGTAAATGTTTTGCATTGGACAAGCCACGTCAGGACTGGTGTATAAGCTCACCCACGATGGGATCATTTGGTTATTTACAATACTAACAGTGTCGTAGAGAGTTGTGTCATTCCCACACAACTGGTTAATTGTCACCGACACAATGTAGTTCCCTGTACTGGCAAATTCATGACTGACATAACTTGAGGCTGTAGTGGTAGAGCCGTCTCCAAAATCCCAATCGTAGGAGACATAACCCCATGATGTGCTGAAGTTGATATTCTCATTAGGACATGATGAGGTCGGATAAAAATTGAGGTACATATTTCCCGGGAAAGGTGTATAACCCACCACCAGTGTATCCAAAAGTGTTGTGTCGGCCCCGCAATAGTTTACTATTTTAAGTGCAATGGGATAGGTTCCTGGTTGTGGATAACTATGGGCGTTGGTGTTAGAAGTCGTAGTTTCCAGACTACTTCCGTCGCCAAAATCCCAGGTATAGAATTGGTATCCGGCTGATGCATTAATCGAAACGGTACCGGGGCACGAAGGATTTGCACTAAAGGCAAACCCTATTGATGATGGAAAGGGCATGCTGCTGTTAATTGTAACGGTATCAATCAAAGTGGTATCCGTGCCGCACAGGTCAGTAATCTTCAAACTCGCTGCATAGGTTCCTGTTGTTGCATAGATGTGAGAACTAGAAGCACTGGTATTGTTCTCCAAGGGCGTACCGTCACCGAAGTCCCACTCGTAGTACGGGTATCCTGACATCCCGTTCATTGCAATAGGTTCAAATGGACATGCGGGGTTTGGGCTCGAAGAAAGATTAGCGGTTGCTGGGAAGGGCACATAAGAGTTCACATTCAGTGTACCCACTAATGTAGTGTCATTTCCACATGACTGTGTCACTTTTACAGATACGGTATAGCTGCCAAGCGTAGGGTAAATGTGGTATCTGGTAGCATTCATGGAAGAGTCTATCGGACTGCCGTCTCCGTAGTCCCACTCATAAGCTGCATATCCCCATGGAGCAGACAAGAATACATTCTCTCCAGGGCAAGCCGGGGTCGGGTTTATATTTAGCGAAACAGATGGGAATGGGGGATACTGTACGAGTTGTGTAAGGGTCAGTAGTGAGTCATCTCCGCAGTAATTAAAAACCCTGCAACTTACCGTAAAATTTCCTTCAATACCATAGGTGTGGGCTACATTGGAATTGGTGGTTGTAATTGCATTGCCATCTCCGAAGTCCCATTCGTAAGATGCAAACCCCCATGGTCCCCAAAAACTGATATTGTCATTCGGGCAGGCTGCCACCGAAGGGCTAGAACTGCCAATATTGATCCATGTTGGGAAAGGCATTGTTGAATTAATGGTGATGGTATCCCTAAGTACTGTATCATTGTTGCCACACACATTTTCGATTTCTACCGACGCGATATAAGTTCCCGGCGTGCTGTATTGGTAATTGACCCAGTTATTGAATAGGGTATCATTGGGAGAACCATCGCCCTTATTGTAGATGTACTTTTGAAACCCAAATGGGGCATTGAAGGAGACGCTTTCCCCCGGACAGGGATTGTTAGGGTATAAATAGAGTTGCTCCCAGCTGGATAGGCCATTCACGGTAACTGATCGGGTCTTGGACCCTAATAAGGTTCCCAAGCTGTTGTAAACTTCCATTTGCACATTGTATGTTCCGTTATTCACAAATGTGTGATTAAGGGTTGTGGAGAACGTTTCCTGGTACATTGAAGAGCCATCGTTAAAATACCAATTGTAGAGGAAGGCACCCAGCTGTGTTGTGAGATTTGTAAATGTAACCTGCAGGGGAGCGCATCCAGCATTTGTGGACATGCTAAAGTCAATTACCGTTGGGTCGTATAAGCGTATATCATCTATATAAAAACCCTCGTAGTTGTTTGCTACATTATCAACGGTATTAAATGCAACTCTAACATACACCGTTGAATTTCCGGCTATTGAGGAAATATCCAGGTTCAAACTCTGCCATACACCCATTCCATCATTCAGGTTACCAATGTTGGGTTGGTTGTCGGCAACGGCCGTAAATGTGATACTATCTGTTGATAGTAGTACCTGAGCAACATCATAACCCGTATAGTTTTCTGTTTGTAAGAAATAGTTAAAGCTAAAGTTTACTGATGAATAAGCACTTAGGTCAATTGCACCAGAGGTCATTTGGGCTCCTTCTGCAAATCCAGTGTTAAAGCTGGTGTCAGCAGGGTTTCCAAAGTAGGCTGTTTTAGACGTGGAATGACCAGAATCACCTCCTCGTATATCTGTATTAACCCAGGAGAGCGTATTTTGGACGTTTGAATTGATGAATGGCCCCAGGGTGCCGCCTTCAAAGTCTTCCAGAAATATCGACGTTTGGGCCAAGCCGATGATGGGAAACAGCGCTATGACTATACTTACCTTGAAACAATTCAGGGGATACTTGATAATTGAATTCACACGGTAATTGTAGAGACTTTTGAATAGGTTTTTCATGTGGTTATTTTTGTTTTTATAGTTCACATGCATCTTGTCTATTGACATGATCTCTCCCGCAATCATTCTCCTCTACAGCACGCTTCGTATAAATTGATACAGATATTAGTTCAACAATAGTTCTTTGGACACTTACCAAGTTAAACTAAAATGAGTTAATATTAAAATAATAAGACGTGAGAATAGAGTGCAGAGTTGTCTGTGATCAATGATGAGGTACCATAGGTGTGTTTGGCCTGATTAAGGAGCGTTGTGAATTGGATAAAAAGAATCCGGTTCAAGTTGCCTGCACCGGATTCTTTCTGTATTGATGGTTTATTGAACTACGACTTTCTTGACGGATGTTCCCCTGGAAGAGACAACCTGAACATAGTACACTCCAGGCCCTTCGCCTGACAGGTCGAGATCTGTTCGCAATTCCCCGGCAATACCTGGTAACGCATTCTCTATGACCAATTGGCCTTCAATGGTGAATACCTTCAAGGTTGCCAGGTCCAGTTGCGGTATTGTGATCAGGATACTGAACTGACCTGTGTTCGGATTTGGATAAATCACCAGGTATGTGCCCAGATCAAATTCATTAAATCCAGAGATCGTGCCAACGGCTCCGGAGCCGACGATGGAATCGCCATCCGCATCATATACGGTTACGTTATAGATTCCTGCACATAATCCAGTAGCTGTGGCAGTAGTTTGACTTAACCCATCATCCCATAAGTAGGTATATGGAGCTGTTCCGTCAGTAATCACAATTGTTGCTGTTCCTGTGCAACTATCCTGAACCTGATCTGTTGTTGTAACAGCAGCTGTCATATAATCCTTGTTGTCAAACGAAGAAGTGTTTGATTTTGATGAATTGAAGTTCTTGCCTTTTTCGGCCAGACATACTGAAGCAGTTACAACGTCCACCCGGTAACTCAGCTTGCTGACCTGAGGGGCGCCTATATCTATCTTGATAAATACCGAATTAGTTACAGAATCAATAGCCACCCAAGTACTGTCGAATCCTTTGGTATTACGCATAATTCGGTAATAAGCGAAATTGAACCCCTGGTAATTATCCCAGATTAAGGTGGCATCACCTCCTATTACATTGACAGGTGCAAGGTTAATTGTTTTATGAAAATCACTTTTAGGCCCTTCATTTGCACATGAGTCCACTATTGAAATCTTATAACTATACGACAAGGAATTTGGGTTTGCATTTATAGTGTCCAAGTCCTCAAATAGGCTGAGTGAATCGTAGGCCACATTACCAATTAAAGTGTAATTCCCAATTACGTCACGGTAAACATTGACGCTCGAAATTCCCAATCCAAGACTCGGTTTATCCCAAACCACAACGTTCATGGATGAAGTCGAATCCACAGTTACCACACATATTGAAATTGAATCCACGGTAGTTGAAACGGTGGCAGAGTCAGTGGCAACGCAGCCAAAGGAATCCATTACGGTTACATGATAAACATCATCAGGCAATCCAGTTGCAGCAGCCGTTATCTGTGCTCCCGGATCATCCCAGGCATAGGTATATGGAGCAACCCCACCAGAAACCCCCACTGATACCGAACCATCAGTTTGCCCGCAGTGGGCATCCACGTTTGAAGTCGTCAATACCAACGGCGCTTCTTCTGTTAAGCTCACCGTAATAGAATCCTGGCACCCATTGGTATCAGTGGCTATTACCTCATAAGTGCCAAAGGTCAGGTTGCTGACATCTTCAGTGGTATCTGAATTTGACCAGTTGTATGTATAGGGCGCAGTACCCCCTGTCATGGTGAGGTCTATCGATCCATCATTTCCTCCGGCACACGATATATTTGTTTCAGTTGTTGACAAGACAATCATCGAGGGTTCTGTTATCATACCCGTAGTAATTGTAACACAACCATTGGTATCGGTAACGACTGCATCTACCCCACCATCACATAGGTCCACTGCCACAATTGTAACCTGACCATCTCCCCACAACACAGCGTAAGGGCTTGTACCCCCTGTTATGGTGACAGTTGCACTTCCATCGCATGTATCGAAGCAAGAGGTGTTTGCAATAGTTGAGATTGAAGCGGTCAATACATTCGGTTGCGTGATGGTAACGCTGGCGCTATCGGCACATCCTGCACTATCAACAACCATCACCTGATATGTTCCAGTGTCTAAATCGGTCGCCTGGGCATTGGATTGAGAGTTAAGATCATTCCAGGTATAGGTATAATCACCTGTACCTGCGACTGCTAATGCTGTGGCAGTACCATCACCATCGCCGAAGCAGAGTACCATAGAGCTGTCAGAAATGGATACTGATGGCCCCGGGATGTCACTGACCGTAGTGTTTGATGAAACAGTACAGCTGTTAGCATCTGCAATGTTCACTGTATCGGGGCCGTCTGCCAAACCTGTTATGCTGGAGCTCGATCCTCCACTTGTCCATGAGTAGGTGTAAGGTTCTGTCCCTCCTGTGGCCGTAGCCGCTATCCAGCCATCGCTTGAATTGCAGTGCTCTCCTGAAACGGCAAGGTTTACTGCCAGTACGTCTGGTTCTGTTACGCTAAAAGTCTGTGCCGTCTGGCAGCCACCGCCATCATTGAGTATTACGGTGTAGGAGTTGGCATCCAATCCACTAACATCCTGAATAAAGCTGCCATTGTGTAACCAAAGGTAGGTGTATGGTGTTGTGCCTCCTGATACAGTGAGGTCAATTGCCCCATCACCGGAACCATTACAGGTGAGGTCATCCACCACAGCGGTAATTTCGGGAGAATTGGCGTTACTGACTATAACTGTGTATGTGGCAGTACAAGAATTGGTATCGGTGATGGTCAGCGTGTAAGCACCAGCTACCAATCCCGAGTTTGATGAAGTGGTGACAGCGTTAGACCACAGGTATTCATACCCTGGTGTACCGCCGCTAACAGAAGCAACAATGCTCCCGTCTGCTACGCCACAGTTGGCATCTGCAATTGTTGTGGCAAGTGCAATAGGCAAGGGTTCGCTGACCGTTGCACTTTCGATTGTTTTACAGCCGGCTGAATCGGTTACCGTGACAGTGTATGTCCCCTCCTTTAACCCGGTGACATCCTCGATGGTATCTCCATTAGACCATGCATAGGTGTAGGGTGTTGTACCTCCACTAACAGATATAGCCACCGCACCGTCAGAACCACCGTTGCAGGTAGCATCAGTAACCGTTGTACCGGAAATGGTAGTCCCGCCAACATCATTTAAGGTAAAGACCTGGGTATTCTGGCAACTATTCGAGTCGGTAATGGTTACTGTATAAGTGCCGGAGGCTAAACTATCTGCTGTGGCAGTTGTATCTCCATTGTCCCAGGCATAGGTGTATGGCCCTGTTCCACCCGTTGTCGTTGTAATTGACACCGTGCCATCAGCAGTTGCACAACTTGCAGGAGTCATTGAAGCAGTTGCAATCAACATGGGAGGATCGGCGATGGTAATACTGGCTGAACCAGCACAACCGAGGTTATCAGACACTAACACGGTATATGTTCCGGCGCCTAAATCTGTAGCAATCGCCGTGGATTGAGCTAACGGGTCATCCCACAGATATGTATATGGCAAAGACCCTCCCGTTCCGGCAGCAGTGGCCACAGCATCCGCTCCTCCATTACAAGTCAATTGAGCGGTTATCATAGCGGAGGCCGAAGCTCCTCCACCGTCAACCACAGTAATCTGCTGCGTGTAACTCGCCGTATTACCGCACGAATTAGTCATTGTGACAGTTACGGTATATGTTCCAGCAGAGTCATAATAATGGGTAACCTGGGCGCTGTTGGTAGTGACTGTTGCACCATCTCCATAATCCCAGGTATAGGAAGTTCCACCATAAGCCAGGAATCCAACACCCTGGCAAGTTGTAAATGAACCGCCACCATCAGGAGATTCTGCGAAGAAATCTCCGTCAACAGCAAGGCCAGAGCCTATGATTATCATTATTGAGTCAGATGCTGAGTTTGCGCAGCCATTTGTCAGCGTTAATTTAGCCCAATAGGAACCGGTATCTTGATATACGTGGGTAATTGATGAATAAGCACCAAATGAGGTTTGGATCACATCTACCGCTGAACCTGAACTCCCATCTCCAAAGTCCCAGGTATTGGTATAAATTCCTGCGAAGTAGAACAAGACGGCATCTCCCGGACATCCGGCAAAGCTTCCTTCAGCAGCAACACCAAAGATTCCATCATCATTACCTCCTGGAATTCCCAGGTTGGGAAAAGCACTATCAGTCACCGTAATAGTTAAACTGCTTGAATCAGAGAAACCGCAAGCATTGGTGCCGATTATGTTCACGGTGTACACCCCGGTGGAATCATATGAATGGTTAAGTCCAACACCCTGCGTGGTATCCAGTGTACCGTCTCCTAAGTTCCAGTAGTATGTATAAGAAGTTCCGCCCAAACCTTCACTATTATTTGGGCCCAAGGCAACTATGTCACCAGGACACACATTATCGTTCAAAGTAATCATATCCACATCCACAAACGTGTTGTTTGAATCCACTACTATTGTTGTCTTCAATGTTAGCTGGTTTCCACATCCATTCGATATCGTTACGGATGCTTCGAAAGTTCCCACAGTGTCGTATACATGTGTCAAATAATCTTGAGTTGTTGTCAGTGTATCACCATCGCCAAAATCCCAGAAAAATAAAGCCCAGTCATCGTCAATAGAGAAGTTAACGGCATCTCCCGGACATATTGTTGAGCTTGAGACGTCAAGCTCAATCTGTGGGGGTACTGGTGCATTGGCAGAAACTAAGAGTCCGCCCGTTAGCGTAGTATCCATTCCACAACCATTGGTAATGGTAACACTATAACTATAGGTGCCCAGTGAGTCATAATAATGTTCTGCCCAATCGCTGCCGGTTGTAATCGTATATCCGTCCCCAAAATCCCAATCGTAGGAGGCATAACCATATTCCGAACCTAAATTCACCCTATCTCCCGGACAAACTGGGTCCGGATAAGAATTCACCTCCATATTCATCGGGAAACCTATATTGTTCCCAACCACCAATGTGCTAGACAGTGTGGTATCATCACCACAGAAGTTAACTAAGGTTACCATTATTGGGAATGAGCCTGTGTCAAGGTATGTATGGCCTATATTATTATAGGTAATTGAATCCACCGGGCTACCATCTCCATAATCCCATACATACAGGGCCATGCCAGCTGGAGCGTTGAATTGGGCGCCGCCAGGGCATATGGGAGATTGAAAGCCAATGCTGATGGAGGGCTGAAATCCCGCACTGTCATCAACAACTACCGTAGCATAAAGTGTGGAGTCATTTCCGCAGAAATTATACACTTTAACGGAGATTACGTACGTTCCAGCGGTATCAAAAGTGTGCGTAATACCATCATTACCTGAAGAGTCTGCGGGACTGCCATCTGCAAAATCCCATACGTAGGCCATGTATCCCCCTGGTGCGTTCATATACGTTTCTTCACCAGGACAAACCAGGTCGCTTGCTTGTATTTCAAACCAGGGCTGGTTTGGCAACCCTACTGAAGGGCTAACAATCACCGTTCCATAAAGGATCGTATCCCTACCGCAGTAATCATAGATTCGCACGCTTTGAATATAGGCCCCCAAACTGGAATATGTGTGTGCATGCCACGATTCCGTAGTAGAGTCGCTGGGAGACCCGTCACCAGGGTTAAAGACATAAGCCAGATAGCCTCCAGGTGCATTAGTGCCAACCTCTTCTCCAGGACATACAGGTGAATTGAAACTTAGGTTTAACGCAGGCCAGGCCGCATCGTCTTTTACCTCAACTTGTGCCGTGGATGTATCCGTATTTCCACAGCCATTGGTAATGGCAAAGGTGACGGGGTAGAAACCCAGTGTGCTATAAGAATGAGTAGGGTATTGGCTTGTAGATGTCGTAGCATCCCCAAAATCCCAGTAAAAATCCGTACCATCGTTAGCGTAAGGGTAAAAGTTCACTGGTTGTAACGGACAAACAGGGTCAGGCCAGAATCCAAACTCCGCGTTTGGTATGCCTGTGCTATCCACGGATATGCCCTGTACAATTGTGTCAATACCGCAAATTCCAGTGGTAATCAAAGTGACATTGTATACTCCCAAAGTTGTGTACGCATGATTGGCCCATTGTCCACTTGCTGAATCACCATCCCCAAAATCCCATAAGAAGGAACTAGCCAGTCCGTCACCATTGAATCCAACTTCAGATCCTGGACAAACTGCTGTATCAGACATGTAAAAATCAGTTGCTTGTTGATATATCTCAAGCAGGTTGTAGCTGCTCCCAATATAGCTGCCCAAACTATCATATCCGTAGAGGTTCACCTGAAAATTTCCATTCCACATGTAGGTATGGGAGGTATCAGTTCCCGTCCAGTAGCCACTATAACCGTCACCAAAGTCAATAAGGTAAGTACTGCCTGCCGTGCTGGTGTTGGTAAATGTTACCGTAAGCGGAACGCAGCCCTGGGACACGTCCATTGTAAAGCTGGTTTGTGCGTAGGCAGTTGTAAGTGATAGACACAATGCCGTAATTATTAACGAGAGGGCTTTAGTAGGTGTGTTCATATTGACTATGATTTCCGGTTAAAATGAGGTGTAAAAGTAGCGTATAAAAATAACAAATTTCCTGAATTTTAGGTGTGTGCAGGCAATAAAATAGACGTCGGAAGTATGTAAAGAGTTGCTTGGTGGGGAATATAGTTTAAGTTGAAAGTAAAAAGGAGAAAGTAAAAGGGGAGTGCACGCCATGAAGCCTCGCTGGCGCTCACTTCATGCCTCGCGATCCCTCCTAACCGTGCAGGGAATCAAATCCAGGTCCAGGTTTCCGTCATAATGGGGGAGTGCTCGCCATGAAGCATCGCTGGCGCTCACTTCAATTAGAAACTGTCTGACTTTCTCATTTATAAATCTGTCAGCCAGTTCAAGATAGCCCCCCCAGCCTTGTTAAACTTTATCTGAGCTAATCTTATTGGGGGAAACAATCTTCACAAGAGAATATAGGTAAGTAAGAATAAAGCCCCCCGCAATTATCGGTGTAGTATATGGGACCAGCCATGCAACGATTAGTGATACATTGACAAACAAGATCGCTGATGCCGATTTAGTTTGATTTCTGATCAAATAAGGCATTGGGTATTTGACAAACATGGTTATCGTGTGGACGACAAACATTGCCATCAGAGGTAAAGTCGGATCAAAATCAAATATGACAGCCAATAATATCACAAAAAGAATGTGGCGAATCAGCTCATTGGTAGGTGAGCCTGTTCCCTTGACAATGTCGGGATCAAGCCTTGAAACTGAACGGACTAAAATTGCGGCTACAGCAATCAAACCAACAAGGCCACAAATCCATCCGTAATGCACCCCAATAACCATTATTATAATGGTATGAGAAATAGCATCGCATACGTTGTCCAAACGAGCACCGAACTCACTCCTTACATTCAGTTTCCCAGCAAGCATACCATCCAAATCATCCATGATGTTATTATAGATGATCAAAGGAATTAGGAACTCGTAACCTTCCTCTGTAAATAATGCAATCAAAGGGAGCACACCAAGGATGGAGACAATGTTTGGTATGTTCTTGTAAATGTTGAGTCTAACGGAATTGGGCATTTATGTTTCAGCTTAGCCTGCTAGTTGGAATCTAGATTGCTGCAAGAGCATTTCACAGTTTTGGAGGTCATCTGTTGTATCTATTTCGTACCAACGATCCATATCAAAGTAAACGCACTGAAAATTCAAACTGCCGTTGCCAACCATTTCAGAAAGAAGAGCTTCATAATAGTCATTCACTTTGCCTGCCGATATCCAAGTATCCAAGCGTTTGCAAATCCGTTTCCAGGATTCCAGTGAAAAGCCATAGATGTTTACAGTCTTATAAGTACAGCCATTCGCATTTAAATTCTCACCAAGGTTGATAGAGGCTACCCGGTCAGTCACAAAATTGTCAGTTGTAACGGTTGTTCCATTCATCCACGGTAATATTTGAGACACAGCTATAGTGTTAGGTATAAGCATTTTCTCAAGTAACGGAGCTTCAAACACCAAGTCACTTTCAATTAAAAGGAATGGTTCTTTAATTGTAGCTCTTGCTAACCACAGTG
>JYMV01020735.1_pt1 | contig 21282 bp, 15 predicted proteins | sample 338911 | NCBI WGS metagenome assembly JYMV01 (sample SAMN03354496, study PRJNA234377) | hydrothermal vent metagenome | biome: Deep sea; feature: Hydrothermal plumes at the Eastern Lau Spreading Center, Western Pacific Ocean; material: Seawater | place: Tonga | collected 2009 | depth 2000 m m
CCGACGTCATGAACGACGCTCTGCAGGGAATGGTAAACGCCGGTTGGACGGGAATCACCGGCGCGGATGCCGATCACCTCAAAACGACAGAAGACGTCGATGTCACTGCGGACGTGGGGTTTACTTTCTTCACCATTGATCCTTCCGATTTTGTCGATGCTCAGGCAGATAATTACGATGAACAAACGCTGCGGACCAAATACGGGGAAATCTCCGACCAGGTCGGCTGGGTTCGTGAATATCAGGGCAAGCAAGTTACGTTGAATAATGGCACGATCATCGACCTCAATGAAGAAGCCTGTCTGCGAGCCGCGGTCAAATACGGTTCTTCGCTCAATCATGCTCTACAGCTGTCTGCTTATATTGCCAAAGTACAGGAAGCTGCACAACGCGCTTACGAAATCGAGCTCAGTGTTGATGAAACCGACCAACCCACAACTCTGGCTGAACATTACATCATTGCCGATCAATGTCTCAACCATGGTATGAAACTGGTGAGTTTAGCTCCCCGTTTTATCGGTGAATTTGAAAAGGGAGTCGACTTTATCGGTGATCTGGGCGCTTTGGAAGAATCCCTGAACGATCATGCCGAGTTGGCCCGACAACTGGGACCTTACAAACTATCGCTACACTCGGGCTCAGACAAACTATCCATGTACCGCTTGTTGTCCAAAGCAACTCAGGGCTTGTGGCATGTAAAAACGGCGGGCACAAGTTATTTGGAAGCGCTACGTGTCGTTGCACTACACGAAAAAGATCTTTTCCGAGAGATCGTCGACTACTCACGAGAGCGATATAATACGGACAAGGCAACCTATCACGTACACGCCACGCTGGAAATGGTTCCTGCTCCTAGTGAAATTGAATCGGATATCGAGCTACAGCGGGAGTATTTGGAATTGTGGGATGACGTCCCTCAGGGAAAGGGCTTTACAAAACCCGGTCGCCAAATCCTGCACTGTACCTTTGGTAGTGTGCTGACACACGAAAAATATGGGCCGTTGGTCGCCGATATCCTGCGGCAACATCCTGACACCTATACGCAAGTTCTCGATGATCATTTCACGCGTCATCTGGAAGCCCTGCAAGCCGGCATGTAATTAATCGAAGTCATGGATCCTAACACTGAACGAATGGATTAGTTCGTCACGAATTGGTTGAAAGAGGCGACTTATGAAACACCGACATCTTGGCAATACGGACATGGATTTGTCCATCGTCAGTTACGGCGCTTCATCGCTAGGAGCGGAATTCCGTAGCGTCGATGTAGATGAAGCGCTTGCCGCAGTCCCCGCTGCAATTGAATGTGGCATGAACTTCATTGACACCTCTCCCTACTATGGTCGAGGCAGCGGCGAAGTTCTGCTCGGGATCGCGCTGAAAGACATTCCCCGTGACCAATACTACCTCGGCACAAAACTGGGAAGATATCATGCGGCCCATTTTGATTTCTCGGCTAAACGAGTCGTTGAGAGTGTCGACGTCAGCCTACATCGCCTAGGCACAGATTACCTCGATGTGATTCTCTGTCACGATATTGAATTCGTCGAACGCCAACAAATCGTCGATGAAACACTGCCCGCTCTTCGCAAAATCCAGCAACAGGGAAAAGTCCGCTATATCGGCGTCTCGGGTTATCCCATGAGTAACTTTAAGTTCATCCTCGACCAGACGGATCTGGATGTCGTCCTTAGTTACAACCATTATACGTTACAAAATACGATGTTTCATGATCTCGTCCCCTACCTAGAAAGCAAAGGGGTCGGCATTATCAACGCGGCACCCTTCTCCGCTCGACTCCTGACAAATGCACCCTTGCCGCCCTGGCACAAAGCAACTCCTCTCATTCGGGAAACCTGTCAAAAAGCTGCCCAACATTGCCAGTCAGCCGGCGTGGATATTGCTCAACTCGCCTTGCAGTTCTCCATCGCCAACCCCGAGATTACAACCTGTGTCACCGGTTCTGCGAACCAGAGCAGAATCCGACAATGGGCTGAATGGGCTGAAACACCTCTGGACCAGCAACTCTTGCAGGAGGTGCTGAAAATCCTCGAACCCATTCATAATTGGTCGTATATTGAAGGTCGACCGGAAAACAATGATTCTCAACCGACATCACGGAAAGAACCTCATGGCTCTTAGAATCGATGCCCATCAACACTTTTGGGATTTGTCGCATACAGAATTCGATTATGACTGGGTCAAAACCGATCATCTTGCCGCAATTAATGAGACCTTCCTACCCGAACATCTCCAGCCACATCTTGCGTCCACCCACATCGACCACAGTGTTGTTGTGCAAACGCAACACAACCTGGCTGAGAACGAATGGGCTTTGAATCTCGCCGAGAAACACCCGTTTATTGCCGGTGTCGTCGGTTGGGTCGACTTATCCTCGACCGCCTGCGAAGAACATATCTTAGCCCTCAAAGAGAACCCGAAGTTCGTTGGTATCCGGCATGTTACACAGGATGAACCGGACAACGATTTTATCGTGGGGGATCTGATCCTCCGCGGACTGGCAGTACTTGAGAAACATACCGTACCATTCGATCTGCTCTTTTACGTGCAACACTTGAAACACGCCGTCAAGCTGGGAAGGACATTCCCCGATCTCCCGCTGGTAATCGACCACTTGGCCAAACCCACCATCAAGACGGGTGAAATAACGGACTGGGCGTCCGACCTTCGCGCAGCTGCACAGTTTTCCAACATCCACTGTAAACTATCCGGACTCATTACCGAAGCAACATGGAATAACTGGACCCCAGCAGACTTGCGCCCCTACATCGAAACGGCATTGGAGGCCTTTGGCCCACGCCGCTGTATGTTTGGATCGGATTGGCCTGTCTGTAAACTAGCTGGAAGTTATGAACAAGTTTATGGGGCGCTGATGGAAGTCGTCGGCGATCTTTCCCGCGATGAGCAGGATTGGATTCTGGGAAAAACAGCAACCGAATTTTATCAACTCAAATTAGAGACCCCACGCTCAGCTGTTGCGCTACGATGATCTTTCGCGGATAATGTCACTTCGTGGAAACTACCACGCAGTGTTAGGTCTCACTTAGGTCTCGAAAAGTCCAAATGGGGTCAGTTTTGATATTAACTGAGACAGAGACAACCGCAACACCCGCAGAAAAGTAGCCGAGGCGGGACTCGAACCCGCACGTCCGTGAGGACACAGGATTTTAAGTCCTGAGCGTCTGCCAGTTCCGCCACTCGGCCGTAGTGCGTCAACGTTATTGGCTGATAGAAAAACCATCTTAACCTACCCACACAGTTTCTCCAATAACCGGCTCGTCGACTTTGACGTACTGCCACAATCATCCACTCCCGCCGCAATCTATGTTGAACAGACAACCATTTTTCATTACGATTCCTACCACAAGTCCACACAATCGTCAGCGAGTATTCAACAATGGGAGATTTACTTAAACGCGTTTTTTCGCTCGACGTTCGCTCCATCGCCCTGATGCGCATCGCAACGGCTGCCGTCCTCCTGTGGGATACCTGCGACCGCATACGACACCTCGCCGATCACTATTTTGCCGATAGCGCCATTCCTTTTGAAATAGCTGAAGAATACTACAAATTCGCTCCCACTTGGTCACTACACCTCCTCAGCGAATCCAATACCTACCAAACATCCCTCTTTATTATGCAAGCAATCGCCGCTTGCTTCCTGCTCGTAGGCTATCACAGCCGCATCGCTGCTGGGATCTGCTGGATCCTCTTCGCCTCAGTCCTAGCCCGCGTCCCACCACTACTCACTGGCGGAGACATGCTACTATGCTCGCTACTGTTCTTCCTCACCCTCCTACCCTGCTCTAAATGCCTCTCAGTACACAGCAAATTCAAAGCTCCGGCGGGCAGCGTCTACTCATTCGCCACCGCTGCACTGCTGCTACAATTCGTCGTCATGTATACCGTCACAGGTCTCCTGAAACTAAATTCCGAGTGGGTCGATGGCACGGCACTGATGATTATCCTCAGCGACACTGGCCTCGCTAAACCAATCGGACTTTGGCTAACCAACTTTCCAGTAATTCTGATGGCGCTGACTTGGGGGGCACTTCTACTAGAACTCGCCGCCCAAGTCCTCCTGCTCAGCCCGTACAAAACAAATCAGATTCGCACCGTTGGCGTCATCTCCTTCATCGGACTTCACGTCGGCATCTTCCTCACCATGGAAGTTCTCGTCTTCTCCATCATTAGTATCGCTGGCCTACTCAGCCTCATTCCATCCTCGTGGTGGAATTACAAACCACTTTCAAAACTAACAACAGCGAAATCCAACGACGATGATTCCAACAAATCGGATACCAGCACCTCGGCACGGCCAGTCCCCACCGCCTTTCCTAAGATATCCAATGCCATCGCCGCCTGGGGATTATTTGTCTTTCTCACCGTCGCCGCTACCAGCCTTTACACCCACGCGACCAACATTTATATCAGCAACAAAATAGTTGTCGTCGCACACCAATTTAGATTCGACCAACGCTGGGAAATGTTCACTCAACCGTATGGTCTCTGTTATCGTTTTGTCGCCGAAGTCCGAACCGCCGACGGACGTTTTGTTGACATCTTGCGTTCCAGCGAAGAACGATCAGACCGCGAAGAAGTACCGCCAGACACCATTAAATTCAAATCGGCGCGGTGGCTATTGCTATACCGCCAAATGGTCAGTAGTCAGTACTACCAACAACGAATCCCGACCGCGAAGCACCTCCTTAAATACAACCCAGCAGTCGGCATGCCAACGGTTGAAGAAATCAACGGTAAAGAGCTGAAGCTATCGGTGTGGGTAGGATCGCCGGAGGATCGAGCAGCCCAAGGTCCAGCGATGATGACGTACTTCGATTTCCGAGCCAGCGGGAAGTACTATTTCGGCGAACCTCATGGCCGTTGGGTACAACGCGACGACCAAGGAAGAATCCAAGCGTCGGGTAATTACGATCAAGGATTGCGCGACGGCATTTGGACAAACTACCACCCCAACGGAAAAACAGCATCACGTGGTTATTATTCTGATGGCCTTGAGCATGGGGATTGGACGATGTGGGATGCGGATGGACTGCGTATTGCACACGGACCTTTTATAGACGGAATGATGGAAGGAACTTGGGCATTTTGGTACGAAAACGGTACAGTCGAACACGCTCAATTCATTGCCGATGAACGCGTAACGGACGAACCCGGCCGCGAATGAACGCGCATGAGCGCCGCGAATGAACGCGAATGGGGCCGCGAAATTATTTCCTCCGCGTCCGAACAATTCGAATACGGCAGCCGATGGGTACTGTCTCAGTAATCTTAGGCAACCCACCCGCCAGCGCTGCAGCCACTGCGTCCTCTAGATATTTAATTTTGACCTTGGTCTTGTCAGGGCTATCATCCAGCGCCCCCATATAGACAACTTCGCGTTTCTGGTTCAGTACAAAACACTCAGGCGTATAACCGGCTCCAAATTGTTTGGCAATCATTTGTGTTTCATCAAACAGATACGGAAAGGTAAAATTCTTCTCGGTCGCTCGAACCTTCATCGCCGGCAATAAATCTTCCTCGACCTTGTTGACGTTGATTGCCACTAGGGCAACCGACATTCCTTCGCCCGTATACTTTTTAGCAAACGCATTCAAGCGGTCCTCATAATCAACCGCATACGGGCAACTATTACACGTGAAAACCACCACCAACACCTGCTTAGCTTTGAAATCATCAAACGCAATCCGTTTACCATTAGTCGCTGGCAATGCTTCCCACTTAGGCGCGACATCTTCTATATCCAAAACCGGATTGTATTCTCCGGCTGAGACACTGAAAAATGAGCATAACACGAGTAGTAAAGTGGTTGTTTTCATAACTTCATTCTAACTCATCTGTGATACTTAGTGTCCATTCGCGCAAATTAGCGCTCATTCGCGGCCCCCAGTTGCCCATATGCCGTCGTATCCACATGCGTTGGCTCACCGGAAATCAGCTCGCTCACCAACTTCCCTGTCGCCGGTCCCATTGATAGTCCCAACATATTATGCCCAGCTGCAACCAACACATTGCGCAACCTTGGACTCGCATCAATAATCGGGATACCGTTATACATCATCGGCCGCCAGCCAAACCACTCTTCTTCAATGATTTCACCAGAGGGCTGCCCTAAATACGGTTCCACTCCTTCACGCAGCAAGGACAAACGACCTTGATTAATCGATGTATCATATCCTGAAAATTCCATCATCGATCCCAAGCGATAACCCGTATCCAGCGGCGTCATCGCGACTTTATGCTGCGGAAATAACATCGGAATCCGCGGTGAAGCCGCGGGACGTTGATAGGTCAGCGAATAACCTTTTCCGGGTTGAATCGGAATGTCTGTTCCGAGTTCTGCTTGCCACTTCGGAGTAACCGCTCCGAGCGCCATCACAAAATGGTCCGCTTCGATCTCACCCTCGGTGGTTTCAATCGCCATTGCTTTTAACCCCCGACTTCGAAACCGCAGCAATTCGCAATTCTCACGAATCTCCACACCCAACTCTTGCAACACTCGCTTCAACTCCGACATCAATTTATCTGGCCTCACATGGGCATCGTCCGCGTAATACCAAGCTCCAGCCACACTATCGAGTAAACTCGGTTCTAACTGCAGCAACGCATCGGACTCTAGGCACTCTCCCTTGATCGAAAACTCCTCCGCCAAAAAATCATTCGTCGCTGAGTGTCCCTCGAGTGCACGTTCATGTTGGAACACATACAACAAACCGTTCTGCTGCCACTCGCACTGCAACTCATGCTCATCTAGCATCTCTTGGTACAACTGCATCGACGATTCGAGCAACTGCCATCGCGCTTGTGCCGCCTGTAACTGATGACGCCCATTGCAGCGCATGGCAAATTTAAAAAACCACAACCACAGCGTCGGACTCAATGTCGGTTTAATTCGAAACGGACTTCGCCGCTGCCACATCATCTTCAGTGTCCGTCGAATCGCTCCTGGACTGGCCAAGGGCATCAAGTCACTCGGGCAAATCAGACCACAGTTACCATGTGAACAACCACTGCCGATCGTGCTCTGGTCAATAACTGTCACTTGGTATCCGGCTCTACGCAGATAATATGCACACGAAACCCCGATGATTCCGCCTCCCACGACAGTGACATGCGACCCCGCCTTATTGTTTGCGACGGTCATTATACGATCCCTTCTCGAAACGGATCGTCATCTTGTAAAATCATTTCACTGTCAGCGGTAATATAAGCCGTCCCGCGAATCGACGGTATGCAAACCGGTTCGCCAGCAGTCACGTGTCCGTCCACAAACTCGCCACTCGCTTGAAACACGCTACCAACTATGCTTTCTTGCCGCCAGACTTCTCGCGGTGCAATTTTTTTATCGGCCAACAGGCAAGCGATCTTGGCACTTGCCCCCGTACCGCAAGGCGAGCGATCATATTGGTTACCAGGACACAGCACGAAATTTTTGCTATCCGCATGTGGGTTCTCGGTCGGGGAAAATAACTCAATGTGATCTACCTCAACGCCCTCCGCTCCCGTCACCCCCTGCTGGGATAACGCGCTTTTGATACTAGCCGCAACCTCCGTCAATTGCATCACATTCTCGTAGGTCAAATCTTGACCATGATCGTCAACTAAGAAAAACCAATTACCACCCCAAGCAACATCGCCTCGAATCACTCGCTGCTCACCTAGAATCTTCACATCGATTGCCACATCTTTTCGGTATCGATAACTCGGTACGTTTCTCACTTCGACTGTCTGATCGTCAATCAGATTAAACTGCACGTTGCCCACGGGTGTTTCCAGTTGATGCTGTCCTAGTTCTATTTGCTGGAGATATTTCAGTGTCACGGCTAGGCCAATCGTACCGTGCACACACATTCCAAGGGTGGCAACATTGTTAAAGAAAATGATGCCATGCGAACAGACTGGATCTACAGCAGGCACTAGCAGCCCACCGACCATTGCGTCAAAGCCGCGTGGTTCCGTTACGAGAGCTCGCCGGAATGCATCATGTTGAGCATTAAACACAGCCATTTGCGCTGCTGCACTACCGCCACCAAGATCTGGGCCGCCAGCAATGACAATCCGAGTGGGCTCGCCGCCAGTATGGGAATCAATAACGCGAATAGAAGTTGGGGGCGCTGCTGACATTAACATATTTCCAAAACGGGTTCACCCAGTACACCCATGAGCGGTTCCACGCCTAAGCCAGGTGCCGGACTAGCAGCCATCCGACCATTGTCACGTTGCGGGGCGCCCTTGGCAGTTTGCACGGGGCCGTAACTATTGAAATCGGTGGACGTGAAAAGTAAGTCCGTCGGTGTGCTATGCGCTAGATGAGCAATCGCTGCTGTTGTAATATCACCGCCCCAACTATCTTCGATCGTCATCGCGACGCCAATTTGTGCGCAAAGTTCTCGGGCTAAATGGGCTTTCGTCAGTCCGCCGAATTTTGAGATCTTGATATTCACGACATCCATTGCCAGATCGTTGTAGCCTTGCATCAATACGTCTAGGCCATCGATGCATTCATCCAGCACAAACGGGTGTGTCGTGCGTTTACGAACCGATAAGCATTCTTCATAGGTGAGGCAGGGTTGTTCAATATAGACATCGACGTCGGCCACAGCGCGGCAGACTCGAGCGGCTTCGTGCATTAACCAACCTGTGTTTGCATCGGCAATGAGTTTTTCACCAGGCTGTATTTGAGCAGCGACTTGTTTTATCCGCTCAATATCAACATCTGGATCTCCGCCTACCTTTAATTGAAAGCGGCGATAACCTTGGTCACGGTAGGACTGGACATTGTCAGCCATCGCAGCGGGATCTTGTTGAGAGATGGCACGGTAGAGTACAAAATCATCACCATAGCGTCCGCCGAGTAATTCGCAGACGGGAAGTTTTGCGACTTGCCCTTTTATATCCCAGCAAGCGATATCGATCGGCGATTTCACATATGGATGTCCACGGAGAGCTTTGTCCATTAGGCGATTTAGGGGTCCGAGCAGCAGAGGGTCTTGACCGATCAAATGTGGTCCAAGTTCCCGGATACCACTACGAACGCCGTCAGCATAGGCTGGCAAATAAAATGGCCCCAGCGGGCAGCATTCACCGTAACCGGCAGTGCCATCGTCGGTGATCACTTCCACAATATTACTATCAAAGACTTGTACAGATTTACCACCGGACCAATTATAGGAACCTTCGTGCAACGGCAGGTCGACTTGATAAACTCGGATTGCTTCAATTTTCATCTGTTTAATTTCTCCAATTAGTCTTTTTCGTGATATCGCCGGGGGTTGTTCGTTTTCGTGTCGGCCATTGGTTTTTAGGATAGCCTAAATAGAAAATTCCGAGACAACGGTCTTCAGAACCGGCGAAACCAAAATAATCTCGCATTTCCGGAAGGTCATAAATAGGTGAGGTGGACCAGAAGCCGCCGAGTTGAGCAGCGGTTGCGGCGAGGTGCAGGTTTTGCACGGCGCAGGCGACGGCGATGACTTCTTCCTCGACGGGAATTTTGCCAACATGTCTTTGCATGCCGAGGGCAATTGCCGCGGAAGTATGTTTTGCGTAGCCGATTAGTTTATCGTGTTTCGCCTGCGAAAAGTCTGCCGGCAATAAATGTTGGGTGTACGTCTGCGAGAGCTTAGAGGCGAGGTTACCACGAGCATCGTCTTGGAAGATGGTAAATCGCCATGGTTCAGTGAGCCCATGCGTGGGAGCCCAGTTAGCGTTTTCGAGCAGTTGTTCGAGGGTTTGTTGAGGAATCGATTTATCGAGGTAATTTGGTTCACCGCCAGCATCAATGGGCTTGATCGTCCGGCGGTGCTCAATGAGTTCGGTGATTTGTTCGAGGGTGATCACGATTAGTGGATGCTCTGTGATAGCGGTGATTGTGTACCGTTTATGTATGTGATTGTACCCTGAACGGCGCAGATTAGAATAACGGAGGTAATCAATCTTCGTCTCAGCTGTTATACTGTGTCGAAGCTTCTATTGGAGGAAGCCATACCAAGCGCCCATAGCTCAGTTGGATAGAGCAACGGACTTCTAATCCGTAGGTCGCAGGTTCGAATCCTGCTGGGCGTACTGAGTCGTTTTGGAAGATGAGCACACCTGCGTATCTGCTAGCATAGCAGTCTTCCCCACCTGCACCTGTTTCTGTAAGACGACTGTGCTAGCCTGTTCTGTGCTGTGCATCACACTCTCAATCACATTCTTTAGGCCCCCCTGGGTATCGCTAAGAGCTTTGGTGAAATCCTCGTCAGTCACCTTCAGATAATACTTCGCAGCAACCGGCTTGCTGTTACCGATCCAACTACAAATGGCGGTCATGCGATGGACATCAAACGATTGATTTGAAGACATTTTTTTAAGAAGGACTTAAATCATGTCGGTTTGACAACGTCTTTATTGAGTATATTAATGGACACTAGGTTTAAACACTCCACCGGTACTTATTACTCACATTCTTACACGTCTGGAACAAAATGAACTGGTATGTATACTCCTCAGGCCTTGATACTGATAACCCCCCAAAACTCACGACGGAACAAGTTGTCGCGCTAATCAAAGACAATACGATTGGCAAAAATGCTCAAATAATGCAAGCAAATGGTGGCACAGAAAAATGGATTAAGATCACAAAAAACCCCGATTTTGCGGAAGCTCTTAAATCTCTAAAAGAACGAAAAGCGCAAAAAAAGACTTCCAAAAAAATCCAGGTAAAAGAACCAACCCAACAAGAACCAACCCAACAAGAACCAGCCCAACAAGAACCAGCCCAACAACAACCAATCCAGCAACAACCAATCCAGCAACAACCAATCCAGCAACAACCAATCCAGCAACAACCAATCCAGCAACAACCAATCCAGCACCATCCAGTCCAGCAACATCCAGTCCAGCAACAACTAGTGCAACAGCAGCCAACAGCTAAACGTCGAACGGTCAAGTATCATAATCTAGAACGCTATCTAGGCTTTATGACAACGTTCATCAATGTAATTATTATTCTTTTTGGGATCTGCAGCCTTGTAGGTCATGTTGTCATGATATATGGCTCTGTTGCACTCATCACCAATGGGGAATACGGTCTGGCACAGTTGGGAAGAACGAATTTACTTATTGCAATTTTCAGTTTAATCATTTCAACAGCACTCTTGCTTTTTATCCGGATGTGCCTCTTAGCCGGAGTTGAGTTGATCAAAGTAATTGTCGACATCGAAAAAAATACTAGATGAGCTCGCATATCGAAACTCCACATTTAGTTATTACGAATCCAAGCAACGAATCTAGCGCCTATTTCAATTCTTGATAAGAAAAATGGATCTCGAGCGGACCATCACATTCATCTTTGGCGTTCTAGTTGTAGGATTTTGGTTGTTCCTGAAGGTCTGCCGCAAGCATAACAGCGACCTGCCAGAAAAGTCATTTCGTGCCCTAGATCGAGGATTAACTGCTTCTCGGACCTTGATTCGAGTCGTTGCCTTTCTGGTAGGGTGTTTACTCTGGTGGCTGCCTTTATCTTTCATGCCCGATGATATCGAAGGACTATTTTGTATGGGCTCATTTGGGACATTATTAATCATCTACGGACTTGTTGGCCCTAATATAATTACGAAATTCATGAAGACGATGGACGAGTAATTGAGACTCCTGACGACGTGATAGGCACCCTCGCCCATGTGAATAGGTAACATAGACCCGTTTGAGCCTATAAAATCACCCGCTCTACGCTTGCAATCATTCACTTGTCTCCAAATTACATGACGCTTACGGTATCATTGGGTAATTAGATGTATTCGTCTTCGCTTTTTTAGGACCTTCAATCAACATGAACGACCGCCCTCGATTACCCTTGCTTATTGTGTCGCTTCTTTGCCTGTTGCCTTGGGATGCCAAGGCAACAGATTCGGCAGACTCGACAGCCAAACGCCCCAATATTCTGTGGATCGTGGGCGAGAATTTTGACCTTGATTTTGGCTGTTACGGTGCGAAAAACGTATTGACCCCGAATATCGACCGGCTCGCGGCCAACGGGATCCGCTATACCAATGTTTTTTCAACATCACCGGTCTGTGCTCCTAGTCGCTCCTGTTTTATGACTGGCATGTATGCCACCACCACCGACATGCACCACATGCGATCTCACCGTGACGATGACTACCGATTACCCACCGGTGTACGTCCGATTACTCAGCGCCTGCACGACATTGGTTACACAACCGCCAATATCAAAACGATCGGAGATCATGTCGTAGGCACAGGTAAACTCGATCTGAATTTTACCAATGAGGGAGAGCTATACACGACGACCAACTGGTCCGCGTTAAAACAACAACAACCTTTTTTCGCTCAAATCAATATGCCGGAAGCGGAATACGATATTTACGATCGCAAATCCTCTGAAAAAGACCGTGTTGTGTGGGTCGGCGAAGAGTGGCATCCACAGGTCGCCACCCCGGCAAATGTCACTCCTCCCCCCTACTATCCGGATCATCCGATCGTCCGCGCTGAATGGGCCCGCTACCTAAACTCGGCTTCCGGCATGGACGTGCGCATCGGCTGGATACTTGACCAACTTCAAAAAGATGGCCTCGCCGATAACACCGTAATCATCTTTTTTGCCGACAACGGCCGTTTGGAAGCACGTGGAATCCATTGGTGTTTTGACAGCGGTCTGCATGTCCCTCTGGTTGTCCACTGGCCAAAAAACATTCCCGCCCCAGACCATTATCGTGCCGGCAGCGTCAACGATCAGGTGATCAGTCTCATGGACTTAACTGCAACCACACTGTCTATTGCCGGAGTCCAGCGACCCGACGGGATGCAAAGTCGCGTCTTTTTGGGCAACCAACCAGATCCCCCGCGACTGTATGCATTCAGTGCACGTGACCGAATCGATGAAACCATCGTGCGGCAGCGCAGTGTACGCGGGCCACGTTATCATTACATTCGCAATTTCACACCGGGCGCGGGATTTCTTACGCTAAACCGTTATAAGGAGAAATGTTTTCTAGTAAAGCCATTGATGCGAGAGTTACATACCGCTGGACAACTGACCGGGGCAGCAAAGGACTTGATGCAGCCGTTTCCTACTGAACAACTCTTCGATACCCTCCATGATCCCTTTGAAATCCATAATCTCGCAAATTCCCGACGCAGCAAACCTCAACGCGTACTGGAATCCATGCGAACCGCACTGGACACATGGATGGTGCAAACCGGTGATCTAGGGCATATCCCGGAACCCGACGAAGTCGTCCACCCCTTTACCAAGGAAATGCATGACTGGTTTGGCACTCCAGACTGGTACACTCCGGACAAGCGTTAACTGGCAAACATCCGTCACCACATCTTCAGTCGCGCTGGAGCAACAGACCTTTCCTTCATCACCTATCGCTCTCACACAAATACCCAAATGCCACGCAACACAACACTTCTGCATGGGATAATAGTAACGCTATTATTCGCGCTTATCCCGACCCTAGCCACTGCAGATAATCCGATACAATCCCAGCCGACCTCGGTTAGCTTCGAGTCCGTCAAACCTAGTTCTTGTACTACTCTAAAACCCAGCAAGCCATCGCTGGAACAACCAAATATCTTGTTCATCCTGCTCGATAATATTGGCAAAGATTGGTTCCGCTGCTACGGCAGTCAAGAAAATGTAACCCCCAATATTGACCGCCTCGCGCGAACCGGTGTCAAGTTTCGTAATTTCTATGTCACGCCCGTCTGCAGCACGACTCGTGTCGGCCTCCTGACCGGTCGCTATCCATACCGTACGGGCTGGCACACGCATCATGACCCAGCAATTTATGGTGGCGGCTATTTCGATTGGAACCGTGAAATTTCAATCGCGCGGATCCTCAAGAATGCTGGCTACCAAACATTCATATCTGGAAAATGGCAAATCAACGACCTCTTCGATCCCGCTCAAAAAGATGCGCTCGCTAAACATGGATTTGACGAATACTGCATCTTTCCCGAAGGTAAAAAAGAACACCCCGCTCATAAGAAACGTTATTGGGACCCCTATATCATCGAAAATGGAAAACGTCTAGAAACCACGGGACAATACGGCCCCGAAATCTTCACCGCGAAACTGATAGAATTCATGACGCGACAAAAAGAGGAAAGCGATAAGCCTTTTTTTGCTTACTACCCCGCAATACTCACTCACCTTTCCATCGGACCAACTCCGGATAATAAAACCACCAACGGCCGAGAACTTTCCGATCGTGAATTGTTCGTCGGCATGGCGCAATATGCCGACACGCTAGTCGGCCGCATGGTCTCTGCACTGGATAACCTCGGTCTGCGTGATAACACGATCGTCATTGTTGCCACTGACAATGGTACGGACGACGGTTCCTATCATGGGTACGAGAACTTGGCGGGGCGAGTGAACGGTCGGTACGCGGAAATCGGCTCTACTATGAAACCTAACGACGACGGCTATTATCCGCTGACTGAATGGGGCATCAATATGCCGCTAATCGTTAATTGCCCTCAACATATTCCGGGAGGTCGTGACAGCGACGATTTGATTGACATGACCGATATCCTGCCGACCATCGCTGACTTCGGACAAGCGAAACTACCCAAATCTGTAAAATTCGACGGTCGGTCTTTTGCACCGCAATTGCGTAATTCGAGTCATGACAAACCATGGAGAACTTGGTGCCTAAGTCAGTATTGTGAAGTTCGAGTGGTTCGAAACCAACGGTTCAAACTGTTTTCCAGCGGTCAGTTTTATGACCTATCGGTCGATCCGCGCGAACAAAACGATCTGCAACGCAGCGTCGAATTACGCAACGATCAAGCAACCAAGGCTGCGCATCGAAACCTACAGAAAATCCTCGACGACCTGCCTGCCAATGCGAAACTCCCTTGGGAATTTCGCAGCATCTCAGCGCGGCAAATACAAGCAGCTAAACAATAACGGGTAGCTATCGTGTCGGCCCGACGCCGGTCGAGATACGGTTATTTCTCGACTGCGCCATAAAATGGAAATAGCTCTTGTAGCCGTTTCTTTGACGGACGTGCGCCATATTCACAAATTTCAAACGCCTCTGCATATTTCACTTTGCTGCCGATCTGCAACCCATAGGCACGAATCAATTCTTCGCGAAATCGATTTGCTTCGCCGCCTTGCCGCCGCGCCCACCGTTCGTGCAGCCAAGCTTTTCGTTCTTGGGGCGCACTCGCCGGTGGTACCAATGCCAGACGCTCCGCACTGCCACCCGCACCACCTTCAAAGGCTTGCGAAACTAACGCAGTCAAGGCATCCACTTTTTGGTCAAACACACTGTCAATCGCGACAACTACGTCAGCAGTAAAGGGATAGGGTTTTGTAAAGCGATCGCTGGAATACAAAAACACTGGGTTTTTCTTTAAGTGCGGAACGTCGGGACAGAAAAATGGTACCGTCACCATGAACGCAGCGTCTTGCACAAGTATCCCCGTATACCGATGATCAGGATGATAGTCCCAAGGTCGATGCGAAATGACAATATCCGCATTCCACTCACGGATAATCTTGCAAATAGTTTTACGATTCTCAAGTGTCGGCAATAACTCGCCATCGTGAATATCAAGCACTTTAGACGTAACTCCCAGCCGCTTAGCAACTTCCGTTGATTCTGCGGTTCGGCGTTTGGCAAGTTCCCCTCCGGCCATCTTCCAATGACCAATATCACCATTTGTTACAGATACTAGCAACACGTGATGGCCCAGCTTGGCCCACATCGCAGCCGTACCGCCACACTTGTATTCCGCATCATCCGGATGTGCGCCAAAACACACGATACGCAGTTTTCCATCATCCTTGCTGTCACTAGTCGTTGACTGTGCAGTACAAATGATCGTGCTATAGGTCAACAAAACAATTAAAGACAAAAACTGTAATGCAAGCCGTTTCAACATAATCTGAGTTCACTTTCTTTAAGATTGACTTTTCTACTACATTCATTTTACCGAATTTGACCTCCGTGTAGGCCCTCTAGCAACAAAATACAAAACCACACGATGCGGTGCGTGTTCATGGGTGGAAGTTCATGGTTACCACATTTCTACAGAGATATCCATTAATATAGAAACATGAGAAAAGAAATATCCAAGCTACAAGTTGGAAATTTCCTAAATAGAAGAATCACTCCTAGGATCAAACAATGGTTATGAAGATTATGAAAATATTGGCTGCGGGCAGCGCAGCGACAATTTGTTGTTTGTTTTTGGCATGTGCGGGCGGTGCCACAGCAGCCGAGCGACCAAACATCATCCTGATCTTCGCGGATGATCTAGGCTACGGCGATGTTGCATGTTTTGACGAAAACTGTACGTTTGAAACACCGGTCCTAGACCAGATGGCCAAAGATGGCGCTAGGCTGACGAACTTCTATGTCCCTACGCCCTATTGTGCACCGTCGCGAGCCACGATTCTTACAGGTCGCTATCCGTTTCGACACACCATGATGTCCAACCCTGCCCCCGACGCTGGCCATTCTAATTTTGGCCTGCCGCAATCTGAAATCACGATCGCCGAAGCGTTAAAAACCGTCGGCTATGCAACTGCCGCTTACGGAAAATGGCACCTTGGCCATAAAAAGAAATGGTTGCCACGCACACAAGGATTTGACGAATACTATGGCATCCTGTATTCCAATGATATGTTCCCCGTACAACTAATACACAACGAAAAGGTTGTGGAATATCCCGTGCTGCAAGCAACTTTGACCAAGCGTTACACTGAGCGGGCCTTGCAGTTTATTGAAAAGCATAAAAACAAACCTTTCTTTTTGTACTTGCCACACGCGATGCCCCACAAACCATTAGCCGCTTCGGATGATTTCTACACACCCGAGACGCCCGACAATTTGTATGCCGACGTTATCAAAGAGTTGGACACATCCATCGGCGACATTCTTGAAAAACTCAAGCAGCTTAAGATCGACGACAACACTATCGTTATTTTCACTTCGGATAATGGTCCTTGGTATGGTGGCTCCTCGGGTGGATTACGAGGCATGAAAGGGACGACTTGGGACGGTGGACTGCGAGTGCCCATGATTGTGCGTTGGCCTGGCCATATTCCAGGTGGTATCGAAAATCGCGCCCCCACAGCAACGGTTGATGTGTTTCCTACATTGTGCAAGATTGCGGGCGTGCCGCTGCCAACTGACCGCGTGATCGATGGACGGGACATTATGCCTGTGCTCACCAGTTCCAAGGCAACGAGCCCGCACGACGCGATTTATGGTATGCGTGGAACAAAACTAGCTATGATTCGATCAGGTAAATGGAAACTGCATGTAATTGGATCCGGTCCAGCACCTAATGGGCGTTTAACTGCCGAGCAGAAAAAAAACTGGCTTGACCCCCGACGCCCAGATGGAGTGTCGATTCTTGCTCAATTCGAACAGGCCGGCTTGCTACAACACCCAGGACTGACAACCGGTGACGGACCACGGAATATGATGCTTTTTGATCTCGATGCTGATCGCGGCGAGCAACATGACGTAGCAAGTCAGCACCCGCAAGTCGTTGCTGAACTGTTGGCAAAATTCCAAGAAACAGCACGCGATGTACCTAAACTAGCCCCCTACATTTCAGATTACTTATTTCGAGCGCCTGCTAAGGGGCAGCGGCCACCGCTGATGCGATTAATCGGCGGCGATCTTAACTACGACCGTGTCCCCAAAACCCAACAACACCTTATCGATCCGACCAAAAAAGTCCATCAACCATAAGGCTCAAATGATTTATTTACAAAAACTACTAACCGTTGGATTACTAGTGGTGATGTCGAGTAACATTGCCGGTGCACAAGAACTACTTAAATCAACAATAGCACCGGCAGCATCGACCGCTGAGTTCATTCCTCAGCAAATTGATGTCCCCGAGGGGTTTTCTATTGAACTAGTCGCGGGGCCTCCACTTGTTGAGCACCCTACGTTCGCCACATTTGATAACCAGGGCAAGTTGTATGTCTGCAACAATGCCGGAGTAAACCTCAGTGCCGCCGACCTCGAAGCCCAACTACCAAATTCAATCAACCTGCTCGAAGACATCGATGGTGATGGCAAGTTTGACAAAAGCACCGTTTTCGCCGACAAAATGACATTCCCCATGGGTGGCGTCTGGCACGATGGTTCGCTGTACGTCGCCTCGCCCCCAAATATCTGGCGGCTCACCGACACCAGCGGTGACGGCATCGCCGACAAACGCGATATCATTGTCGACCGTTTCGGTTTCACTGGTAACGCCGCTAGCATCCACGGTTGTTTCCTCGGACCTGACGGCCGCCTGTACTGGTGCGACGGATACCACGGACATGAGTTCAAAAATAAGGATGGAAACGTCATCATTTCCCGCAAGGGTTCTTATATATTCTCGAGCACTATTGCCGGGACCGACGTTCGCCGTCACAGTGGTGGCGGCATGGATAACCCAGTTGAAGTCGACTTCACATCAGCGGGTGAAGTCCTCGGTACCGTCAACATTTTCTATACGCGGCCCCGCGTCGACTGCCTAGTACATTGGCTTCACGGGGGTGCGTATCCTCATCGTGAACAAGTACTGACAGAACTGCAAACCACCGGCCCCGTTCTTGGTCCTATCCACCGCTTCGGCCATGTCGCAATCTCCGGGACACTCCGCTATCGCAGCGGCGCACTAAACCAGCAATGGCGAGACAACATGTTTGCCACTTTTTTCAACAGTGGTAAAGTCGTGCGTGTCGAACTTGAGCGTTCCGGCGCGACGTATTCCGCAGTGCAGCGTGAGTTCATTTCTTCGGAGAACCGAGAATTTCATCCAACCGATTTGGTAGAAGACGCCGATGGCAGCTTGCTTGTAGTTGACACCGGTGGCTGGTTCTATCGTGGTTGCCCCACCTCACAATTCGCGCGACCTGATGTCCTCGGCGCCATCTACCGTGTCCGCCGTGATGGCATGACGACACAAATTGATCCACGTGGCAATCGACTTGACTGGCCAGCACAAACCCCCGCTCAACTCGCTCAACTGCTCGGTGATCCGCGCTATGCTGTTCGTCAACGAGCAATTTTTGAATCTGCGGCACGTGGTCAGTCCGCAATTACCACTCTACGACAAACCATCGAGCGGTCTGACATTTTGAACCGACAAGGTGCCATCTGGGCACTTACGAGCATCGTCGGCAAAGCAATCGTTGCCGAGGAACAAAGCAATCAAACAAATCAAAACACCTCCACTGGGCAACTCGCAGCTCAGGAAGCCATCCGCATAGCCTTAGGTGACCGAAACCCACTCGTACAACAAATCGCTGTTCGCAGCTTTAGTACTTATCCCGATCCACTGGCAAAACCACAACTTATCCATTTGCTCAAATCCGAGCATCCTGAAATTCGCCGTGAAGCAGCAACGGCACTCGGTCGGCTGGGAGACCCGACGGCTATTGAGCATCTACTCGCAGCCTTAGCAAACCCCACTGACATCGATCGCACGGAAGACCATGCAATAATCTTCGCATTGATCGAAATCGACAACGTGCCAGTAACAAGACAGGGATTAGTAAGTGACGATCCTGACGGTCAACGCGGCGCGTTGCTAGCATTAGACCAAATGACACAAGCGGCAGGTGGCAACCTAACCGCGGAAGACGTACTGCGATTGGTTGTTTCCAAAAACACCCGCACTCAACTCGCAGCCGCTCACGTATTCAGCCAACATGCCGACTGGGCAGGTCATTCCGTGGAAGTTATCGGTCCGCTGCTAGAAGCCACCGACACAGCAGCAAGCCGTGAAATAGTGCGACAGCTTATCACAAATTCTCTTGGGCAAGATGAAACCGCTTGGCTCGTGGGACGCTTATTAAGCAACAGTCAAACCCCTACTGAAATCAAAGAACTATTGCTCGCCGCAATTACTGCAGGCAACGCGTTAACGCTGCACGCAAGTTGGACCGAACCGCTCGAGAAACGCTTAGCCAGTGATGAGCAGGCGATCGTTGATCAAACATTGGCTGCTCTAGCTGCGATCAAAACGGACCACTTCGATGCGCGTCTACAACAACTTGGTGATGATACAGCCCGCCCAATGCTGCAACGAATCGCCGCCTTGGAAGTTGCCAATGGTCAACGTGGCCGCATTACCGATGATTCACTCGAACTGCTGCTGCAGCTCGTCAACAACGGATCCGGTGCGGGACTAGGTGCCGCACAGCGTATCGGTAGTACCTCGCTCACCACCGCCCAATTAAAACGTATCGTGACTGTTTTCCCACGCGCTCGCGCCGCACACCTCACAGAACTCATCCGACCCTACGAACGTTCCAGCGACCCTGAAATTGCAAAACTGTTCGTCAATTCTATTGCGACCGCACAAAATGTGACTGGTGTGCCGCCATTCCTGTTCGGCAATATCATTAAACGATTTCCGCAAGATCTTTTACCCGCTGCGAATGAGGTGCTCGGACGAATTCGTATCGCTGAGCAGGACAAACTTGCCAGCCTCGACAAACTTCTGCCGCTCGTCGGCACGGGAGATATATCACGCGGTGAGAACATTTTCTTTGCGGAAAAATCTAAGTGTGCAGCCTGCCATCGTGTCGGCGAACGGGGGTCTCGCATCGGGCCCGACCTCACAACCATCGGCGCCAATCGGGCCGGCCATGATCTGCTCGAATCAATCGTGCTCCCTTCGTCCACCATCGTCCGCGACTTCGAACCTTATAATATAGTTACCAACGATGGGCGAGTCCTCGCTGGTTTGATTGTCCGACAGACTGCCGATAGTGTTACCATTCAGCAACAAACTGGCGATCCCATTACCCTGCCGCGCAAAGACATCGATGAGATGGTCGCCGGTACAGTTTCCATTATGCCTAATGGACTCGACAAAGCACTGACAGAAAGTGAGCTAGCCGATGTCATTGCATATCTTTTGAGCTTGCGAAAACTGTCTAACAACGAAGCTGCAGCTCAGTAAATCAACCGGTACTTTGCACCCCCTAGTACTAACTTCCGGACCCGGCGTTCATGCGTGATTCAGCGACCGCAGCGCTAGTTGTAATGCACCCATAACAGGATCTGCGATTGCAACAGCTGAGGCCGTTAGTCCGTGGGTTGATAATTCTCTCATTAATTGAGCTCGCACGTCGCCGCGATGAATCAACACGCCTCCGGTTAGTCCCAGCGTAAACAACCGGTCGGCCAACTCTAATTCCTCGGCAACATTGATACCCAAATTCGCTAAATCATGTACCGCAGCGGAAAC
>JYMV01027713.1_pt1 | contig 21270 bp, 21 predicted proteins | sample 338911 | NCBI WGS metagenome assembly JYMV01 (sample SAMN03354496, study PRJNA234377) | hydrothermal vent metagenome | biome: Deep sea; feature: Hydrothermal plumes at the Eastern Lau Spreading Center, Western Pacific Ocean; material: Seawater | place: Tonga | collected 2009 | depth 2000 m m
GAACTTCCAATACACGCAACAAGCTAATGACAAACAAAGAAATTAGCGTTGCCCAGGCTGCACCAATCATTCCATAATTGGGTATCAATATAATATTCAGAATTATATTAATGACAAATGCCCCAATTGCATTCCAAAGCACCAGGCGCGTATGTCCCGTCATACTTAAGGTAGATTGGGCTGCCCCAAGAATAGCATGGATAAAGGTCCCCGCGGTCAACACCATTAAGATATTTGCGCTAGGGAGATATTCAGCGCCAAAAAGAAGCATTACCTTTTTAGGATAAACCAAAAATATCAACGCAACTGGAATTGAAAAGGTTAGCAACCAGCGGCTGACTAGTTTATAGGAACCGGACATATTCTTTTGATCGCTTTCAGCATGAAACTGCGCTATCATTGGCGAGTATATGCTCAAAAAAGATGTCAACAATGCCTGTAGCAGTCCTGCTGTCCGTGCGGCGGGATGGTACAGGCCTACCGTGGATGCATTGGTGAATGCACCCAGCATCAGGATGTCCATCCAGTGCATCAAGGTCAGCAATATAGTGACAAACATTAGCGGATAAGAAAATACTAACAGTTCCCGATCAAAAGGCGCCTTTAGTAACTGCTGGTTTTTGACTCCTGTGAGTTTTTTCAACACTGCAAACATAACGATAAACCCGATGATACTTGAAACCAGCATAGGTGCCATCAGTGCCACTTCTACTGAAATAAACCAGAAACTGATGATCATTACTACTAGAAGGATGGTAGGGTTTAAAAACTGGGTAATGAATATTTTGTACTTAAGGCGTTTGAAACCCTGTGTGGCAAAAGCCACAACTAGGGTGATTGCATTGAAGGGTATGGCAATGGCAAATACCATCAGCACTATTTTCAATAAGGGAGGTTCTTTTAAAATGTGCGTCACAATAAAGCCGGATGACACCAATAGTCCGGCCATGATTACAACTGAAATAGCCATTGTCATTTTGACCGCCGATCCTATTAATCGCTGAATTTTTTTCTTTTCAATATCTGGATTCAATAGGGACACAAACCGCATAACTCCAATTTCCATTCCCATCTTACCAAAAACCTCTGAAATCAGCCTCACAGAATTAGCTAAAGAGTATATACCCAGAAATTCTGATCCCACCCAACGCGCCAGGAGTAAAGTATATAGATAACGATTAATATTCCCATATATCATACCGGAAAATGTTATCGTGGATTCTTTTGCAATTTTTTGAGCGAGATTCATTTGTTTAATTTTGTAACAAAACCCTTATAAAACCCACGCCATGTCCAAATAAATGCAGAAATACCATGTTTTTTTTGCACCCAATCTTTCAATGCAACACTATTCAAATAAATAAAAACAAATAATAGAAATCTATATCTTCCATATTTTCTAAAAAAATATACTGTATTATGTGAGCGATAGAACATTCCCTGAGAACTATTAGATTGTCTTGTGCCACCTGTAGGGGCTCTCAAATGTACAAGCATAGGTTTTGGTGAAAAAAGAACTCTGCCACCATACTTCTTCGCATTAAAACAAAAATCACAATCCTCAAGAATAGCATTTCCCTTATAGTTCTTATCAAATCCACCTATTTCTAGTAGAAAACACTTCCTAACAGAAAAATTACATCCGACTACCCAATGACAATTTCCATATTTATCTGAACTAAAATTTTTCTTTGTCTTCCCATAGAAAGTAATTCGCCCCCCATTTATGGTCAAATCATCATTCATAATTATTGAATCGTATTCAATAACTTTGCCACCAATTATAATATTTGGCTGAGGATGTTTGTTATATTCAAATATGTATTTTTCAATCAAAGTGGGGTCGGGTATTACATCATCATCCACAAATATAAGGATTTCTCCATTCGCTTTATTAGCTGCTACATTTCTTGCATTTGGTAATCCTACTTCCTCAATCTTGATATAAATATAATTAAATATTTCTGATGTAAAATCAATTAGTCTATTATCAGGATTTTGCGTCTGATCTATAACAATTAATTCAAAGTTTTTAATTGATTGATTATTAAAGTGTTCAAGGGTTTCAAGAACAATAATATTTCTATTATATGTTGGTATAATTACAGATACTGATTCATAAACCATATGTACATCTCTTTTGTAATGAAATTTGAAATTGCATCATTTTGGTTTTTTTACAACAAATGCAATACTGGAAGAAAAAATACACTTTGAAAATATTTCCGATATAATTGCAATGGATATCCCAACCCAATTGAGATCATATAGTTTGTTGTTATTTTTCTGTGTAAATGGGAATTCAAGACTAATACCAATCCTTTGTGATTTCGTATGATATTGGTCGTAATAGAACCAATCTATTATTTCAAATCCAGATTGGTTAATAAATTTTCTTAAATCCTTTTTACTATAATAATATTGATAGAATACTCTATTCTTATTCCTAAATGATGGTTTCAATATTTTTAGTAGTGGCATTGTAATATATTTTCTTATCGTACTTCTGTAAAGGTTTTGATATGGGACTGCCACAATTAGAATTCCATTCTTTTTTAAAACTCTAATGGCTTCATTTAATGACTGTTGTGGACCTTCTTCAAAATGCTCTATTACTCCCATTGATAAATATAAATCAATGGACTCATCATCTATTGGTAAATCATTTACATCGCCTTTTCTTACATCAATAAATGGATCACGTTGTTTAATAAGCTTTAGAGGTTTATCTGTAAAATCAACACCAATTAGATTATTATAGTTTTTTCCCCTTAGAAAAAATAAAAATTTTCCCAGTCCGCAACCACCTTCTAATACTACACTTTCTTTATGAGAATTACCTAATATTGCATTAAGCATCATCGGGTAGTCATTATTAGCCTCCTTCAATTCATCGTCTATTGTGGTCTTATCCCAAAAGGAAGACCAACTGGCATCATCCCTTTTTAAAAACCATTTTACTGCCATTAGGAATTCATTCTTTATTTGTGGTCATAATAACAGATAAAAAACAATCAATATTTTGAATATGAGAATTGAATAAATCGTTTAGAAAACAATATTAATTGTATAATAGGTAATACTATAAATAATAAATCTATTCTGTTCAATAAAATAAATATGAAATAAAATAAATAAATATTATTAATTAATAAAATTATCTTATTAATAATCCCGTTAGAATGATCCTTTGATGACTGCGGTTTATCAACGCCTTTTAAAATAAAATCACTTATGATATGTTCTAGTTGAGTTATTGCATGAATTGAAATTCCCACAACCGCATATATAATCCCATTCTCACTTTGTTGCGCTAAAAATACACCCAATACTGATAACACTAATAACCTTAATATGTGGTCTGATACTGAATCCCAGTAATAACCTTTTAAGGAAGGATTCATTGGGTGGTAAAATCCAAGTTTCTTATATCTTGCTAACATACCATCCATCAAATCAAATATCCACCCGAATTGAAGTAATAATACAATTAGAAATCTATATTTAATTAAATTAATTAAAATTAGCCCTACCGCTCCAAGTTCGGATAAAAACGCAAAAAATGTTACCATGTTTGGTGTAATACGAGAAAAAGATATTAGCGTGCATAAAAATGATGCGATGGGATAATGGATATTATTAGTTACAATATCAAAATTCTTTCTATGCATAGAAATTTCTTTATATCGTTGAATTATCTTCATAACGACTATTTTAAAATTTCGTTGCTAAAATAAATAAGTGCTTTATATCTACAAAGATATCATCATTTTCTTCATTATAATTAACCAAATTTTTATATGTATTAGAAGTTCTCCTATGTTGCTTAATAATTTGCTTTTTCTTATCCTCATCCCGGCATGTATTATTCAGCCAATTCATTATACTTTGTGTTTTCAATACATATTCAACCTTATTTAAAACTGTAAAATCAGAAAACAATTCAATTATTTCATTATGATTTGGATAATGAATATTTCTTCCAATTAATTGATCATATTCTTCCGAGATTTCATCACTGAAAGGAATCACTTGCGAAAACAGGTATAATCCTTCGTTTTTTAAACAACGGAATACTTCAGAAAACGCTTTTGCCTGATTTTCAAGGTAGTGAATTACATTTCTCATGTATATAAGGTCAAATTGATCATTATCAAACGGTAAACTGTGAGCGTCACCAACAATAGTAGTAATATCTTTGTTTTCTATTTTTGACATCATTTCACTACTCTTATCCAATCCGATCATTGGACCATATTTATCTACAACCTTATTTGCAACGACACCAGTGCCAACACCCACTTCTAATATTTTTCCATAATTCTTTTTATTAGGTATTAGTGATAATAAAGCATCTAGTAATAACGAATTCTTTACCCAATTTGTTTTATTAAATTTTTCAGCTCTTTCTTTCCAATAATTATTTTTCATTTCTCCTCATTTCCAAAACTCATCTAATAATTTGTATTCATCAACTGTAGATTTCATAAAATGCAAAAAGTAAAAAGTAGCCAGTAATAAAAGGTAAATAAATTTTACTTCATTATATTGCTCTTGATTCAATAAATAAACACCAGTTACTGCTAAAATCGTTATGGTATTCATTAGTCCAATTGGCAATCCCCAAAAAATGATTACAATTTTAGATATTAAGCCTGCGAAAGATGTATTTTTATTGCTAAACCCCTTAGGTATATCCACAAAAAACTGCGAATTATTTACAAGATCCTTATTGCGTTCCAATTGACGAATAACAATATGTTCTCGAGCAAACTGTGGTGCCCAGCGCCAAATTGTAGCAATTATCATTCCAATTAATATTAGTTCGGAATATCCATTTATCACCAATCCAATTGTCAAAAATATCGGCAGCACTGGCTCCAGAAGTAATGATCTTAAATAATCAAAATACATTCCGCTTAATTTGACTCTATTTTCTGAACGCAAACGCGCTAGATCACCATCAATGCAATCTAATAAAAAGGATAGTTGAAATAATAAAATCCCAATCAAATCATGGTAAGCATCACCTTTTAGAAAATAATAAAAACTGTAAAGGCCCACAATTATACTTGCCAATGTGATATGATTGGGTGTAATAAAAGTTCTTTTTAATAGTAAAGCAAATACGCCGGAAATTTTTCGTTGAAAGTGGTGCGCAAAAAAGAAATCCTTTTCTTTAGGTTTCTGGAATTGTTTTATATTAATCATACAATATGGGTAATTGAAGTTCACGAACCAAAATAACGAAGCCGAAAATATTTAATAATGTTAACTAATAACAAGAATGGACTACAAATAATTATAGTAACCCATTGAATTGGATTTGCATGCTTTTTAATAAGAAGAAATAAGCCCCTTGCTTTACGCACCATCTTACCATATGAAAACGCGCCGCCAAGAGATGCAGATACTTTATGCCATATTTTAGAATCAGGCACAAACCACACCTGTTTACCTGCTGCCCTTACCCATAAGGAGAGGTCCACATCCTCCGAATACATGGGAAAAGTCTCATCAAATCCACCGAACTCTTTGAATTCGTCATAGCGCATGCAAAAACAACAGCCGGTCGCATACTTTGTTTTATGTGTTTTACTGTATTCTGGACCATCATATTGACGAATCCCTAAGTGATATATCGATCCTGCCCATAAATTAACAATACCGCCTGCATACCATATCAATTTCGGATCGTTTTCATAATATATTTTTGGCACAGTCTGACTTACATGCTTGTTAGTCAATAGCTGTTTCACCAAAGGCTCAATAAAGTTTTTGTCAACAATCGTATCATTGTTCAGAAAAATTACAAATTCAGGTGGATCAGGTTTGAGCGAATCAAATCCACGGTTATTTCCGCCGGCAAATCCCAGGTTATTTTCCAGTGCTAAAATAGAAACTTCTGGAAATTTTTCCTTTAATGCATCCACGGATCTATCAGTGGATCCATTATCAACAACTAAAATATTAAAATTCGAATAATTCAATTGTCAGCTCTTTTCCATTCCAATTTAAAATAATAACGGTGACAGATAAATCAGTGGACATTTACTAATTTCTCAATGGCTTTGACCATGGCATCCCAAGAAAATTGAGATTTATATTCTGATATGTTGGAATTCATTTCGCTGATATTATCGTTTTCGTAGAATGCTTTAATAGCTTTCGCAAATGCATTTGAATTTGGTTCAACACAATAGCCAGTTTTCCCCTCATCAACAATTTCGGGTAATCCCCCAACATTGCTTACTATAACAGGAGTATCAAAATGATAGGCTATTTGAACAATCCCACTTTGTGAAGCAGTTTTATAAGGTAATACAACCACATCTGCAGCTGAAAAATATTTCCCAACTTCATTATCTGGAATGAAAGAATAATGACACTTAACATTATCAGTAATACCAGCTTTTTTAATCAATTCAGTATATTTATTTTCATTTTCATAACACTCTCCAACAATTAGTAATGTATAATCCTCAAGCTCGGTTTTGATTTTTTCCATGGCATTTATAAGAATATCCAGTCCTTTGTATTCCCTAATCAAACCAAAAAACAATAAAACCTTTTTTGTTGCTAACTTTAATTCTGCTTTAGCTTGCTCTTTTGAAAGTGTATTATTAAAAATGCTATAAATAGGATGGGGGCTATATTTATATTTTGCTTCGGGTACAAAACTCAATAATTCATTTTCTACTTTTTTAGATAAAACAATAAATGAATCAATAAAACCAAAAAATCTTTTTGTGAGTCGCGTATCTAGTAGACGTTCTTCATGCGGAATAATATTATCACAGATCACCATGATTGTAGCATCCGAATATTTTCTTATTTTCTTTGCTACTCCAGAAAATGCCGGTGCAAAAAACGGCAGCCAGAATCTGAATAGAACCAAATCAGGCTCTATATCAATTATTTTATAAGCAGTTTTTCGCCAAGAAAAAGGATTGATCGAACTTAAACACCTAATGCTATCAACTTCTTGGGCAGAATCTCCTTTTTTAAATTGAGTCTTTCCTGGGAATAAGACTTTAGGATATTGAGTCGTAAAATTTATCGCGTGTATCTCATGCCTTTTGGATAAATGATCTGCCAGTGCAGCATTCAAATCCGATATTCCTCCTCGAAATGGAGGGAAAGGTCCAACTAATACAATTTTCACAACGCTAAGATCATTTTGATTTCTCCCAATACTTTTTCAGCAAAGATTTCAAAAATATGAATTATCTAATAAGCTGTTGTACTCTATTATCATTCTTTTGGTTGCTACGGGTATGCATCTCCCCAAGAAGGCCAATAGAGAAAAATTGTATACCAATTACGATGATCATTACACCAAAAACCAGAAGAGCCATATGCTTTTGAAACGGTTCACCTAACCCATATTTGAGGTAGATAACGTAAATTTCAATTATTAGGCCAAGTAAAAAACATAACAGCCCAAATAATCCGAAAAAATGTAAAGGCCTTTGGTCAAAACGATCAATAAAAAGTATGGATACAAGATCAAAAAAACCATGTAACAGGCGTGACCCACCATATTTTGTGATACCAAATTTCCTTGGGCGATGATTCACCTCAATTTCACCAACTTTAAAATTATTTTGTCCCGCCAATGCTGGTATATAACGATGGCGACCACCATAGATTTCAACAGCTTTTACAACAGCTCGTCTGTAAATTTTTAATCCGCAATTAAAATCATGTATTTTCACTCCAGTCATTAAACGTGTAATCAAATTAAAAAGTTTGGATGGCCAACGCTTGGACCATGGATCATGTCTAGTTTTTTTCCAACCTGATACTAAGTCGTATCCTTCATCCAATTTTTCAACTAAATTATTTATTTCGGAGGGATCATCCTGCAGATCAGCATCCATGGTTACGATATAATCTCCGGTAGCATGGTTGAAACCATCAGCTAATGCAGCTGCCTTACCATAATTGCGATAAAATCGGATTAGGGTTACATCAGGGTATTCTTCCGCCATTGTTTGGAGTAATTCTGTTGTTCCATCTGTACTGCCATCATCGATAAATAAAACTTCTCGCTTAGAAAATGATCCAGTCGCGGCTCGGATTTCACCGTAAAGTTCTTCCAAGGATTCCTTCTCATTGTAAACGGGAATGATAATTGAAATTGTATTTCTCATTTAACTATCATGGATTAACAAATGGTATAGATTCTGGGATCCCTCGCACTAAATGAGGGTAACTTGTACCGAATTCTCTCTGTGTTATAATCACTTCATAATTATCGGAACTGATGCCATGTGAAAAAGTGATTTTTCGGGTTAAAGTACCCACGCGATCATGCTCAGATTCAAAATAGATTTTAGTATTACTGCTTTCGACTTCCAATTTTGTATCCTTATCTTTATCAATATCAGGGATAATTCCCCAAAGTACCTTTGTCAAACCGTCTGGTTCAAGAAATTCGAGGAATGGGAAAAGTATTACCAGCGCTGTTTCTGAATATTTTTCATTTTGAATCATATCCCATGCACTCAAGGATGAATCATGTATTTCCATAAACAAGGTCTTACGCCCTAACATATCCCGAAATTGTAAAAAGGTATCATGGCTATCGGAGGTAAATGTAAAATTAAATTTTCCAGATCGTTTGCCCGTGACGGTCATCCGTCCAGCACCACGTACTTGACCATAAATAGGCACCAATTTGTCCATGGTCATACTTGGTTTTGTGGGCATTAATATATTTGGCAAATCATTTTTTATTTTGCTACAGTTAAAAATAAAAATAAATGAAAGAAACCAATATTTAATCAGGAATTACTCCTGCTTTTTGTTTTAATAATTCGTTATCCTTATCTAGATCCAACGCTCTAAGATAAATTGTTCTGGCCTCCTCCGTATCGTCAGTAGCAATCAACACATCACCCAAATGCTCCAATACCACTGCATTTTCATCCTCTAATTCAATTGACCGGCGAATGTAGTATAATGCTTTTTGTGCATTATTCAGTTTATAGTAGATCCAGCCAATCGTATCTAGATAGGCTGCATTATCGGGTTCCATATCAATCGCTTTTTTGGACATTACCAGCGATTTTTTTAATTGAATATTGCGCTCTACTAAACTGTATGAATAATTATTAAGAGCTTGAACATCATTTGTATCAGAAGCAATCAATCCCTCATATAGAGAATCCGATTCACTCCAATGTTGCATTGCATCACTTGCGATTGCCAAAGTGTGGCGGGCACCCCTTGAATCAGGATAAATTGTAAGTGATCTTCTTAATAATTTGGTAGCTTTATCATATTCTTCCAATTGCTGGTAACTACTACCCAGTAGATATTGAATAGAAAATTCTTTCTGAAACTTTTCACTTACTGGGTTTAAAATATCAATTGCACCACTTGGATTTTCTCTATTCAATTCCACCATAGCTGCATCAAGATAACCTCGTGGATCAGATGGGAAATGATCCATTAAACGGTAAGCAATTACAATGGCTGAATCCAGTTTATTTTGCTCAAGGTATATACTAGAAAGAAAGTGAAGCACTGTCGCATCAGTATCACCCATTTCTACCAGTTTCTCAAACAATGGTTTCGCTTTTAATGAATTTCCTAATTTATAGTATAAAATACCGAGTTGTGACAATCGTTCAGTCGTTTCTCCCTCAAGATCAACCAGTGATTCCAAGGCAATAACTCCATTATCATAATCACCGCGCATTACAATTAGATCAATGTACGTGGATAAATAATAAGCGTTGTTTTTATCGATATTTATCAGTTTTTTGTATAAATCGCGGGCTTGATCTAACTGCCGTGAACGTAATGATAAATTTGCAGCTTCTTCTAATATATCAATCCGGTTCGGATCTGTTTCGTAGGCTTTTATAAAATAAGCGATCGCTTCATTAATTTTATTCTCCGCTAAGGTAAGTTTTCCTAATGCTATTATATATTTAGCATCACCCTTAGGTGCAAGATCCACCAATATTGAAAATTGTTCAATAGCCTTATTCTGTTGATTGCGGTAGATATATTGGTTAGCTAGCATTTCCCTGGCTTCAATATCATCTGGTTCAAGCTTAATAGCTTTCAATAACAAGTCTTCCGATTTATCCACCTTACCCAGTTTCCAGTAACATTCTGCCATTGACACCGTAATTCCGATGGCCCTAGGGTCAAGTACCATTGCATCCTGAAATTCTAAAATGGCCATGGAATAATTACCCTGGAACATGAATAGCTGGCCATCCATAAAATGAGCTATAGCTTGCGGATTCTCTTTTGGTTCTAGTGCTAAAACTTCACGTTTAACTAGCTCTAAATCCTCGGGAATAACTGGTGGCTTATCAGCGCAACCAGTTAAAAGAAAAATTGCACAGAGTATCAGTAATTTTAAATTGTGTCTGATTATCATAATGTTGAATAGTTTACACAACTAGGAGAACTGAATCATATTTAATAATTAATATTCGCCATGTGCTATTACTCCATTGCCACCATTCTTTTTCACTTCGTACATAGCTAAATCTGCATGGGCAATCAAAGCTTTTCCATCGGTTGAATTTTTTGGGTATTCTGACATTCCAGCACTAATTGTCATATGTTCCTCAATCCCATCTTTATTAAAATGATATTCCGCAATTTTTTCAATTATCCTTTCAGCTACCGGACGGGCATTTTCGATATCAGTATTTACTAACACAATGGCAAATTCCTCGCCTCCGTAACGAGCACAAATATCAATGTTACGAACACTTTCTTTCAATTGTTTCGCTACAACCATTAATACATAATCCCCATATAAATGTCCATAGGTATCATTTATACGCTTGAATTTGTCTAAATCGAGAATTAGTAAAACTAGATTTTGTTTAAATCGTTTTGCCCGACTTAATTCCTCAACAAATCTATCCTGATATGCCTTATGGTTTAACAAATCTGTCAAACCATCATGAATGGCACTTTTATGCATTATATTATATTCTGATTTCCATGACAAAATTGAACTTGCTGTCGCAGCCAATATTTCTAGTAATGCAAAATCCCTATCAGAAAATGGACTTATTTCAGTTCTTTCAACTGCAATCGAACCCAGCACATCATTATCTTTTTTTATCGGAGCAGCTAGTATTGTATTAAAATTGAATAGTTCAGTGTCCCCCGGTATGAATCTTCCCTTTACAGAATATTTAGTAGCCCAATCCGCAGAGTTTATAATCTGGCCAGAGGTGTAAGGCAAACCATGCAACGTATTTTCTATTTCAAAAATATCATCAACGTTTGAATCTTCTTTAAATCCATCGACCATTTTTACTTCTGCCTTGGATGCATTATCAGCTGATAGGGTAATTGTTAATTTATCATAGCGAAAAAAGGATCTACATAAATCCCTTATTTTTTCAAATAATTCATTCTGATCTGATTTAATACCAAACGTATTAAACAAATTTGCAATTTGTAGATGATAATCCTTATCCGTGATCAATCTTTCTATGCGTTGCAGTCTACTTATGCCTATTGATATGTATTTACCCAAATAGGTTAAAATCCCCTTGTCCCGTTCGTTTACCGTTTTAAAATGGTCAGCCAATAAAATCAGGCAACCAGCCGGGCGTCCATGGTACATCAACCGAACACCCATCATACATTCACTCCCTCGCCATGTTTTTTCGCCGAATAAATTGATCCAATTTTCTTTAGCTTCAGCTTGTTGCACTAAAACAGGATCATCCTGGTTAAGAATTGAACTACAGAGTGGATCCTCTTGGCTTATGTTTTCTGGGAATTCTTTAAATGTTGATTTTTGCAATACTAATCCACCTAAGGTGGGGTCAAACATATATGTTGCACATTTGTATTCAGGGTTGATGGCAATTATCATTTGAAAAACAACACTCAATAAACGGTCATAATTCTCGCGTAATTCATTGGTCAATTCTTCATTATCAGGTTTTTTATTTATTACAGCGAATGATTTTGCCGTTGGTACTTCACTTTTTTGGGCCTCAAGACTTGATTGGAAAAAGAGAAATGAAATGCTTATAAAAGCAAATATTCTAAATACGGTATAGATGGTACCATCGGGTGCAGGAAAAATAAACAATATGAATGATAAAATGACAATTGTAACGATAGTTACTTGTTTTAGATTAGGCACAACTGATAGCTCCCGATGTGTAAAACTTACGGAAACTAGGTGTATTATTGAAGAGTGTTTGCGGTACTAATTTCGATTAGTCAAATACTATTATTTATTCCCGACAAGTTTAATTTTATCATCGAATTGGCCACTTTTTACTCTCGCTGGGCCATCTACATCAGTGGAATCATTATCTTCAGCTAACATTATATCGTCATTTTGATATGGCTTTGGACTGGATGAATTTGGAATTATACTTGTTTCTGCAGTGATACTTGTTGGTAAAACTGTGGAATTATTGTTAGTCTTTGGAACTAATTGCATTCCAACAACAACAAAAGCAATTACTAATGCAGTCATTACAGTGGCATATATCGGCGTAAAACCAAAATATGTCTTACCAACTGCGCTTGTCACATATTTCTTAGCTGAGGGTCGATTTTTCTCGAATTCTACCCGTTTCATTAGCTTTGCTGTAAACCCATCTGAAGTTTTCACTTCAGGTAGTTTTTTCATGGACTTCATTAATGAACGGATCGATTCCAACTGATCCTTCGCTTCTGGGTTCGCTTCCATAAATGCCTCAAACTCTTTGCGCTTGGCAATTGGAAGTTTATTTTCTATATAATCGGATATTAAATCCTCAAACTGATAACGGTTCATCGATATTTTTATCTCCTATCTTAATTCTTTTAACATTTCTTGCAATTGTAAACGAGCACGGTTAATCCGTGATTTTACTGTTCCAAGATTTCCTCATAAGAAAGTTCCTGGATATCTCGCAAAATTACTACCGTCCGAAAATGAAGGGGTAAAGACTGGATTGCTTTCTGAATTTGCCGTTCGGCAAATTGGCCCTGAACTATTTCTCCAGTATCTCGTTCAACAGCTGGTATTTGATATTCCCAATCCTCTGAACCCATATCACTCAGGTTTGTAACTTTTCGACGCTTCTTTTTCCGTAATTCTGTCTTGGCCAGATTTCCAGCAATTGTATAGATCCATGTAGAAAATTTCGCAATATTACGATAATAATCTTTATGTGTATATAGCTTTACCAAAGTATCCTGAACTATATCTTCGGCGATAACTTCATCATTAACAAAACGATAAACGAATGTCATCAGGCGGTCACGGTAGCGATTAACTAACTCCACATAGGCTTGTTCATCACCATTTTGGAATCTGGCAATAAGTTCCTCATCAGTATAGACAAATTCCTTATCCATGTGCTGTGAGGACCGTGAAAAGGAATTGGCTGAGTAATGATTCATCTGGCTCATTAGTTGTTTTTAAACGCTGATCAATTTTACCTAACAGTAATAATGCGTATTGTATTTCCTCCTTGCTAAAACGTTTTGCGATCTGCGGTAGTTTTTTCACCACAGAAGGCGGTAGTGGTATATAACCTTTTTTTACAGATAAAGTTCCAGAAGATAATTTTTCAAATAATAACTCTTGAAAAAGGGATGTTAGCGGATACATCAAACCAAGCATCTTTTGTCCCTGCCTGAACAAGGATTGCCCCAGAAGTAAAGCCTTCTCTAGATCCCGCAAACCAATGGCTTGTAAAAATTCCCACCGTTGATAGTCGCGCTGCCAGCCAGAAAACTGATAGATCATATCTAAGGTAAGGGGTGCGTCGTCAGAAATATTAAGGGCAATTTTTTCTACTTCATTGGCAATATGATATACAGAATCACCCGCAATTTCAATTAATGCATCAATGACATTATCTGATGCTAGTATATGTTTTTCTTTGAAGAAGAATCTGGTCCATTTCTTCATGTCGTTAGCAAAAGGGATCTGAACTGAAATAGTATCTAAGTTTTTTTTCAGGTCTTTTGTCATTGCTTTTCTATCACTGTAATCATCTTCGATAATTATCAAATTGTGGTTTTGTAGCGGATAACGGCAGTAGTCCAGTAATTCTTCTCGACATTTATTACGTAATGCTGCCGGATTCCGTAAGATGAAAAGTTTTTTACTAGCAAAAAGATCAGTTTGAGTAAGCTGATCTATTATCTCTTTATTGGATAATTCACCAGGTAATAAAAGCGTTTTATCCTGTTTTGCTTCATCAAATAATGCCTTACTGATTTTTTCAATAATGAGGTACTGCAAGTAATATTCTTCGCCCAAAAGAAAGTACACAGGTTCGATGTTTCCTGCCTGGACCGAACGTAAAATGTCACCTGCGGTACGCATCAGGTTTTCTCCTTATCCAAATGACTAATAATAACTACCATCAAAAAGGCAAAAACAAAGCTGACTAGACGTTCCGTAACTATCAGCTTTAGTTCAGTATTTGCCCAAATTATGGTTGTTAAAAACCCAGTTAATAAACCTGCTATAATTCCTTTGCGGGTTGTTCCAGACCACCAAAGGCTTAATAAAAGTGCTGGACCGAAAGCGGATCCTAAGCCACTCCAGGCATAACTCACAACGCCAAATATATTCCTTTCCTGAAGTTCCGAGAGGATAGCGATCCCAAATGCAAATAAACCTAAAATCACAATGGTGAACCGACTAAGTCTGACGAGTGCTTTGTTAGACATATTTTTCCCAAGATACTGATGAATAAAATCCTCTGTAATAGCAGAAGTAGATACTAGTAATTGGGAATCTGCTGTTGACATCATTGCAGCTACCGCACCCGAAATTAATAAACCAGCGAATACTGGTGGCAATAATTCTACAGCTAAGAGGGGCATCGCCTGTTCAACGTCAAAATAATTAAAATACTCGGGACCAAAATAATTCAGCGCAACCAAGCCAATAAGAAATGCACCTGTGATACCAGGCAATGCCCATAGTATTGCAATGTTTCTAGCTTTCTTTACTTCATTAGGATTACGTATGGCCATATAGCGAATTACAAGATGAGGTTGCCCCAAATAACCTAACCCCCAACTCAACCCACCTAAGATTACACTGACTGCCGCTAATCCTCCGACCCATGGTAAATGAAGCATTAGATTCACCGATTTGAAGCAGGTCGTCCGAAAGGGTGTATTCACTGCCCTGTAATTCAAGAAAACCCGCAACCGGAAGTACTACTAATGTACCTATCATCAAGATACCCTGCAGAAGATCCGTCCATGCCACTGCGAAAAATCCGCCCATGAGAGTGTAAACAATGATGACCGCCGCCCCAATCATGATACCATGAACCGGCGAGATATGGAATAAAGAATTCAAGACTTTCCCTGAAGCGTGGAATTGTGCTGAAACATAAAACATGGAGAAAAATGCGATAATAATGGCCGAGAACAAGCGAATGATATTGGAATGATCATCAAATTTCCGGTGCAGGTATTGCGGGATGGTCAGGGCACCATATTTTTCTGTTTCTTTACGCAGCCTCTCAGCAATGAGATACCAGGAAGCAATAATTCCTGTGGTTATACCTATGACTGTCCAGGCCTCACCTAATCCTACAGAAATTGCTGCGCCCAACAATAACCACGCTGATTCGCCAGAAGCCCTCTCAGAAAATGCAGTTACCCAAGGACCAAGTTTCCTGCCCGCTAATAAATAATCTTCCTGGGACTTATTGAATTTCATGGTTTTATAACCTACTCCAATGAGGAAGGCCATATATAGAATAAATATGATGCCAACTATACTCATTTCAACTCAAGGCAGCTATGATTCCAATCAATAGGCAATAAATGCCAAACCAATGGAATTTTCCTGTTTTCAATAAATTAAGTAACCATTTCAATGCTGCCCAGCCAACTAGAAACGATGATAATAAACCTACAGTTATCACATCTACACTAAGGGGTAGCTCATCAATATCCATTGCAGTTAGAAACCCTGCGCCTGCAATGGCCGGGATGGCCAATAAAAATGAAAACCTGGCTGCTTCTTCAGCAGATAGGCCCATTATTAAGCCAGTGCAGATTGTAGCACCTGAGCGCGATATCCCTGGAATTATGGCTAATGCTTGGGCTAAACCAATACTGAACCCCTTTACTACAGTCAAATCCGATTTCGTGTTCAAAAACCATTTGGACGAAATCAGTATAATTCCCGTTACCATCAATGCCAGCGCTACAGAATGTACATTATCAAACATTAGAGCGATTTGATCTTTTAATAATAATCCTACTATTATGGCAGGCGTTGTCCCCAACAATAAGGCGAAGATATATGTTCTAGCGGAAGATTCTTTGATTTCACTAAGTAATCTATGAATATCAGGCCAGAATACTACTAGGACACTCATTAGTGTTCCAATGTGTACGATTACCTCAAAGGCATTACCCGGAACATTAATACCTAATAATTTCTGTCCGAGCACCAAATGCCCTGAGCTACTTACAGGTAGAAATTCTGTCATTCCCTGCAAGATGCCTAAAATGAGTGCATCGAGAAAATCCATTCCGTGAATTTATAAGGTATAACCTAAAAACCGAATAGTAGGATTAGGTCAATCCAATGACACTGATCATCCGGCCAGCTTTTTCACCACTACGTCGATAAGAAAAATATTTATCTGGATTGCATTTCGTGCACTCTTCGGATGACAAAATATTTTTAGCCAAAATCTGACTATGGATAAGCTGATTAGTGGCAACTCGTTGTAAGTCTAGAAATGAACGATCTCCATTACCATTGATTAGACAATCAATTGGAAATTTTTTGGAGACATCTGGACCGATCTCAAAACAACATTGGCGGATCGAAGGACCCATAAATGCAATAATTCCATCCCTACTACCACCTTTTCGGACCATTTTATTAACCGTGTCAGGAATAATTCTTTTTTCAACACCACGCCAGCCAGCATGCACCAACCCAATTATGCCATTTAGTGGATCCGCCAAGAATAACGGAATACAGTCCGCAACCTGAATAGATAATACTACTGAATTTGATTTGCTTATCAGTGCATCTGTTGCCTGAATTTCTCCGGGTATATCGACGAATTTTATTTCCGCGGAATGGACCTGTTTTGGCTTCACAACATGATTCGAGTCCAAACCGACCAAGGTGGATAACCGGCCTCTATCACCTAGATTTTTATTATTAAATGAACGTAGGGAAAATGCTGCACGAATTTTATCAGATCTGAACAGATCTGATAAATCCATGTATGATTCTATTGGCATCTATAATGATGTACTACGGTGCAATGCCTTGCAGGGATAAGAGCGAATCCCCTTTAAAAAATCCAGTCTTGGTAATCTGATCGTCCTTATAGCGAAGAACTTGTAGGGCCGTATTTAAATTTGGGTTGGCATTAGAAAATGACACGATTTCCGAATCGCCATGAAATTCATAAAGATTGGATAGTCGCTGGGCAATTGATATACGCCCATTATCCAGGTTATTGAAAATGAAATAAAGCAATTTTGTACAATCCAGCGCCTGTTGGAATATTTCGTCCTTGATGTTTACTGAATAATTACCAGCAATTATGGCCAGTCCATCCATATGGGGACCAATATTACTACGGTTCAAAACATCCAAATCCAGCCAGCTTTCATTGCCTACGACCTGAGTGTTAAAATGATACATAGGGAATTGGGTACCAATGTAGGCGAGGTGTTCTGGATGTACTGGAAGATACAATGCCTGAATAGTGGATAGATCTATCTCCGCTGAATCAGATGCTGTCAATACTTCCTGATCCTCGTCTTCAGGGATATCAAATAAACCTTCTTCAGATAGTTCGAAAAGAAAATCCAGACTATCGAATTCCATGCCCAGGTATTCATCGAAACTTTCTTCGTTCTTTACCAGGCTGTACGCCACTTTTCGTAAACTCTTAAACTGTCGTTTCAAATCCGTAGGTATACCTAAATACCATTCTACAGCTACTATTTTTTTCCCCAGAAGATCGGCTTCCTTTACAAAACCATCCACCAATGCACGACCGAATTTATCTGCAGGGGCTAAAATGGCTAAACTGTCCAATTTAAGTGTTTTCGCTACATAACGTGCCGCTATCTTTCCGCGCATTTGCAAATTAGAGTTCAACTGGTAAATATTATTTCCCAGCGAAGCTAAACCATCCTGAGTAGAACTTGGTACAAGCAAGGGTATATTTTTCCCCTGCACTGTATTTGCTGCTACCAAAGCATTGGTGGTACTGATAGGTCCAATAATTGCTTTTACGGCCGGATTACTCTCCAAGGCATTGACGGCACGAATGGTTTCAATCTCACTACCCCGATTGTCCTTAATTATGAACGCAATTTTTTGATTCCGGTTATTGATTGATTGTATTGCTTTATACATCCCTCTCAGGAACGAATTTCCTGCCATCATTTTATCCCCCGTCAATGGTAGGATAACCCCAACAGTTACTGTGGTCATAGGCGGCCGATATGATGCACGCAGTAATTTTTCGTATAAATCGAAGTATGCTACAGGCACTTGTTCTGGATGCAATTCGTAAAGGGTTAGTGCACATTCATCTGGATACCCTGAGGCAATATCATTGAAGGCTTTAGCTAAGAAACAAATGGTTCTTTGGTCCGCAACTGTTTCAACCATTAGTAATTCGGATACTATCTCAGGTGCAATATTCAACTGTATCGTTTTTATAAGGCGTTCATCAATTAAAGTAAGGAATTCATCATCATTGGCCAAGGTTCGAGCCCTGATATACATGCGAAAGGCTGAACCAAAATTTTCTTCATCAATAAATATATCGCCAAACTTCAGAAATACATCCTTAACGTATTGGTCTGTGGGAAAGGCTTGCAGGAATTCACGCCCCATATCTTTTGTCTTATCGGTTTTTCTAAGAGCATAGGTTGTTTTAAGCAATAGTATTTTTGCGGTCGATTCATACGCACCCAATGGTTTTTCTAAGAGCTTATTTAGTATGGTTTCTGCGGTTGCAAAACGATCTTCATTAAAGTGCTCTACTGCCATATCTAATTGTTTTTGAATCAAACGTGATTGAAACCAGTTTTGGCCAAAAACAGGTACTATGAGGAACAGGATAAGTACGGTATTCCTCATGAATTTGCTCTGCGGTAGTAGGTCAATTTTCAGAATGTGGAAAACCTTGCGCACCTTAAATAATTTCATCCTTGGTTAGTATTATTGTTTTTTCCATTATTCCAAACCATTATTTAATTAATGATAGAAACTACATAATGAGATAGTGAAACACCATCAAATTGGAGAACTACATACAATAATACATACTTATCTGAAACGTAAAGGTTTCAAAATAGGCAGCGTAAGATCAAAGATAAGTGCGGTGTTTTGTTTAAAAGTGGGAAATGTTAAGAGTGAGTGAGTTGCCCCCACTCACTCTTATGATCAAAACCATCCCCAAAATTGTAATAAAAGACATAACATTTGTTATGTAAAGCAAGATTCTGGTATACGTTCTGGGTCAAATGAAGTCTGCTTAGCTCATATCTTGGTAATGTACTATGTTTGAAGAAGAAGAAATCATCATCGTCCAAATTCTTTCTGTAATTCAAAACACCTGAAACGATTATCAGCTTAAATCTATTTTGTACAATTGACCTTGAATCATAATCAATCTTGTTTTGCTCGCTGATCTTTTTATCAGAATTATAAAGATAGCTCAGATTAAAATGCAGATCACGAATCTTCTGTTTAAAATTGGGTTTAAAATCAGATATAAACATTTGTAACAGTTTGCCTGATATTTTAGGTAATTCAAATGATCTGGGTCACATTTAATACCTTTTTGAAATTGTTTGGATAGGGGGATTAGTATTCTTTGACTTCTTTAATTGTGCCGTCTACGTTGTAGTAAGTCCATTTACCATCATAACTTCCCCAAAAATCAGTATTTCCTTCCGATTCAATTTTTCCAATGAATTTACCATCTTTCCATTCACCTACATATTTTATACCATTAGAATGGGTGTATGTACCCTGACCATAATATTCATCATCTTTCCATTCACCTTGCCATTGTTCTCCATCTCGGTATTTAATTATACCTTGACCATTCCTCTCACCATCTTTCCACTCGCCCACATACGTTGTACCATCGGCGTAATTAATTGCACCTTGGCCATTTAAGTTCTTACCATCTTTCCACTCACCTATCCATTGTTCTCCATCAGCGTATCTAATTGTACCTTGTCCATTTAATCGTTCATTCTCTTGCCACTCACCTTTCCATTGCTCTCCATCAGCATAGGTTAACGTGCCCTGACCATTCCTCTCACCATCTTTCCACTCGCCTACATACTTCTTGCCATCTTGATAAATGTATGTACCCTGACCATTCCTCTCACCATCTTTCCACTCGCCTACATATTTTGAACCATTAATATATATGATCGCAACTTGACCATTTAATTTCTTGCCATCTTTCCACTCACCTTCCCATTCTTCTCCATCAGGATAGGTTAATGTACCATGACCATTCCTCTTGCCATTTTTAAACTGACCTGCATACTTTGAACCGTCGGGATAGGTTAATGTGCCCTGGCCATTGTATTCACCTTCTTGCCACTCGCCTACATACTTCTTACCATCTGAATAAAGGTATGTACCCTGACCATTCCTCTCACCATCTTTGTAGTCACCTACATACGTTGTGCCATCAGCGTGATTAATTATACCTTGACCATTTAATTTCTTGCCATCTTTCCACTCGCCTACCCATTGTTCTCCATCAGTATAAATAATTGTACCCAGGCCATTCAATCGTTCATCATCTTGCCACTCACCTGCCCATTGCTCTCCATCAGCATAGGTTAATGTGCCCTGACCATTGTATTTACCATCTTTCCAATCACCTACATACTTCTTGCCACCGCGATAAAGGGCTGTACCTTGACCTTGATACAACCCTTCAATTATTTCTCCCTCATATCTTGAACTATCAGGCCATATATAAACCCCAGCTCCATTATATGGTTCACCATCTTTGAACTCACCTTTCCATTGTTCTCCATCAGCATAGGTTAATGTGCCCTGACCATTGTATTTACCTTCTTTGTAATCACCTACATACGTTGTGCCATCAGCGTGATTAATTGTACCTTGACCATTTAATTTCTTGCCATCTTTCCACTCGCCTGCCCATTGGTCTCCATCAGCATATTTAATTGTACCCAGGCCATTCAATCGTTCATTTTCTTGCCATTCACCTTTCCATCGCTCTCCATCAGCATAGGTTA
>JYMV01018248.1_pt1 | contig 21265 bp, 18 predicted proteins | sample 338911 | NCBI WGS metagenome assembly JYMV01 (sample SAMN03354496, study PRJNA234377) | hydrothermal vent metagenome | biome: Deep sea; feature: Hydrothermal plumes at the Eastern Lau Spreading Center, Western Pacific Ocean; material: Seawater | place: Tonga | collected 2009 | depth 2000 m m
CATAATCCTGGGGTTGACGAAAAGACTAAGCGTGAGCTTATCGCAAAGGGGCGACACAATCCAGAGTGGCGGAAGGTTTACATCAATGGTCAAACTGGAAGCACAGAAGCTATAATTTACCCAAATGTTACATGGGTAGATCAATTGCCAGAGAGCTCGGATGTGTCCTATGGGCTTGACTTTGGGTTTAGCAACAGCAAAACGGCTTTTGTTAAATGCGTGGTGTCTGATGGGAGATTATACGTACAGTTGCTTTTCTACGCTACTGGCTTATTGGCCCCAGACATCGCCAAAGAAATAGAAAAAGCCGCGAAACGGCACGGGTTGGGCAATCTCAAGAAAAGCAAGAAGTTCATCATGGCAGATGCCGCGAGCCCTGACACGATTGCTCATTTGCGTAGATTGGGGTACAAAAGAGTAATAGCCGCTAGGAAAGGACCAAACAGCGTCCGAGATGGCATTGCTCTGGTCAAATCTTTTGAGGACCTCTGCATAGTCGATAATCCAGCGTTTCGATTAGAGCAGCAGTCTTACAAATACCTCAAAGATCCCATGACAGGGGAATTGACCAACGAACCAGACAAGAAAATAGGCAAAGACCACGCAATGGACGCCATGCGTTACGCCATACAAGGTTTGCGCTATACGAATAAAATGCAGACCAATTAATCACTTTAATTAATACTTACAATTCAATTTCAATGAAATCAAAAGGAACAGCTTACTTGCTTTGGATTGTCGGGCTATTCGGACTGCTTGGATTCCACCATTTTTATCTAGGAAAACCGATTAAAGGTTTGATTTGGCTTTTTACAGGAGGTGTATTTGGCATCGGTGCGCTTATTGACCTTTTTACGCTTGGATCTCAAGTAGAAGGCCGAAACACCAAGGAAGAGTTAAAGACCATACGAGCACATGCGCTATCTGGCAAGAATGCTTTAATTGTAGTCGCATCGCTCACACTGTTTGCTTCCTGCCAAAAGGCAGATGCTGCCATTACTGAATGCAAAAAAAACACACAAGAAATGTTGCTACCAGTAGCTTATCAAGGAGAAAACGAAGTAGAAACCTGTTTTGCCATAGGGGCATTTCAGTTGTTTCGTACGTTGACGCCACCCGTTACCATTGCCAACATGAAAACGGCCTTGGAGCAGAATTTGAGCACTCCTTTTACGCAGGATTCGTTTGATATTGTATTGGGCACTGTTAGTAGCTTGCCTTGGGACTCTGCATCATTAACCACCGCTGACATCTCACTAATCAATGAGATTAGAGCGCACTTGAATCCCAGTCCTGTTTTTACGGCTTGCGGAGGGACAGACTTGCCAAGTATCGGTGGCCTCGGTCCTAATGTTGCTGGTTACGGGGATCCCAATAATCACGACTTCACCATACTTCAACAACAAAGGGTTACTAGTTCAACCTTTGAGCACGCTTTTATTGTTGAATTTGACAACGACTACACTTGCAATATAGCTGATGTTGAAGTAGTAAACTTGATGTCTGCCAGCAATACGCCATCTTTGACAACCTTTGTTTTGAAAGACGTAACGCCAGTAAACGGAAAGCGAAGAATGGCTTTTTATTACGTCGGTTGGTCAATTGACCCTTATCCATCCCCGTTAGGTGCCCCTGGCACTCAATTTAGCGCAACCTTTAATTTTAGGGATGCATCAGGAAGTTCGTTAGTATCCTTGCAAGGGATTTACATTTTCGCATAACACACGCACACACAACATACTATCTAATCTATATTTTTTCACAAACACACATCGCCATGTATCCATTTCCTCAAGTTCTTCAATTCATGAGCGCTTGCACATGTGGCGCAGGAACTCCCTTAGTTGCCCCGCCTGAAAAAGACTGTTACAAGCAACGCGGTCAAACGCAGCGCCTTTGGTTCGTCAAGCGAGGGCAAGTCAAGTTTGATCTTGCTGACAATACCAACAATCTGCCTGCCACAATCTCAGGCATGGACCCTGACACACAGGCACCTTGGACGGTGCTGTGGAATGCTACCGACGACACCAAGGTAGTCAATACGCCAGTGCGTCGGTTAGGGGCACCTAATATTGAAGCTGGCGGCGAGTTGACCACTGGTGGCGCCAATGAAACGCCCAATGGCGTCTTGTTTAGCTTAGGGCGTGACCCGTCTACCTTTAGCGGTAACTTCTACCAATTGCATGGCGACCAAATCGCAGCATTGCGTGATTTGGAGTGCCAAGACGTAGAGGTGTTCTTGATCCATGAGGACAACACCATCACAGGGCACAAAGATGGGGACATCTTCACGGGTATTCCCTTGCAAAAGGCACCTTTTGTTTCGGATCAAACCTTTGGAAATCGCGACAACATTGACGCTAATGCCTTCAATATGCAATTCTTTCCCAAGTTTGACGAACTGTTACACACTATCACCCCGACGGCACCATTCTCACCGTTGACAGCGGTTGCCTAAAAATGAAGAAAATTTCATTGAGATTCGTAGCGGCGTCGGTTGTAGTTAATGAATATGATTACGACCACGCGCTGCGAATATTAAGAAGCCAACACAGGCAAGGCGGATCATCAATAACATTAGCCGAACATGACACCTACTATTTTGACACAACAACCAATCCTCAAGGAGAGATTGTCCGACGAAGAAGCAATAAGAGCTCTGAGTCAGGCCAATCTGTTGTCGAACAATAGGGGCTATTATGAGAGCTTGCTTACTGTTTTGACCCAATCTATCTTTGCTGATGAATTGCCAAGGCTTAGAGGATGGGGAGAAATAGAAGCACTCGTAGCCTCTAGGTTGCATCCTGAAAAGCAGGAGCGAACAATGGCATTTTTCACTTTCCCAATGGAATGTGTTAGTGTAGCAAAAGCAGCCCTTCAAGATCTTTGGAGAGTGTTTGAGGCCCGTGATGCTGTTTTTTCGGAAGATTATTTAGGTGTCGATCCATCGAGAGGTGAACAACTATTCGAGCGGCTAAATATTGGGCAATACATTCGCAATACCGCCCAGCGCGTACTGACCAACAAGCCCAACACCTATTGCGTTGTTGATTATGATAGCAGTGGACTCCCTTACATCATCACGGTAGAAGAAGAGCGATTGATTAACGTTGCCTTTGTGCCAAATTCTCATGTAGAAGTGGCCTACATTGCTTTTTTGCATTCTGTTGGTCATGATGCCAATGGTGAGTGGAAAAGATATGCTTTTTACGATGCTGAGTCTTACAGGGTTTACGAAAGTCGCGACGGCAGCCCAAAAACGCTGATTCTTGACAATCCGCACAATTTAGGATACTGCCCAGCAAGGCCGTTTTTGTCAGAGGTTCGTTATGAAATGAGCGCCGACCGCTACAATCCATTGGCAACAAGCATAGGCATGCTGTTGGATTACCAGCTATCCGTCGTGTTTGAAAAATACGGAGAAAACTACATCCCTTTTCCTGTTACCGTTCGACCAGAAGGCCAAAGTGAGTGCGATCAAGAAGGCTGTGTGGATGGATACATTTACTCCAAGACGACTGTTTTAGGGCAAATCGTAGAGCGTAAAGAAAAGTGTCAAAAGTGCGCCAAGCCTGATATTTTTGGAGGGCCAGGCACTATTGTCAATGTTGACCCCTTGGTTATTCAAGGCGTCTCAGAGGATGCTAGAGTGTTTCGATTTGAATCACCTGATGTAAAAGGACTTGAGCTTTATGGAAAGTCTATTGAAGGTAAGCGTATGGCCTTTAAAAAAGCGGTGACAGGTATCAATGAAATGATTGCCACCCAAGCGGTAAACATCGAGCAAGTCCATGCGGTCATGGAGGCTGCCAAGAGGCCATTGTTGGTCATTGCCAAGCAATTAAACGACATTGATAAGTGGCTGCATGAGACGCTGTATAGGGCTGCTTTTGGGGCTGATATGGTCCGCTATGCTAATTGGGGCACAGACTGGTTCGTACTCACCCCCGACCAAACGCTTACGCTTTACCAAAAAGCGAAAGAAGCAGGAGTAGGATCTGGGGAGTTAGACTCACTCTACAATTTACACCTTTCAACAAGGCACAAAACAAACCCCCAAATGCTGCGTAAAAAGCGCTTAGAATTTGAGTTAGATCCAGCTCCTCACAAGACAGATGAGGAGGTATATGCGATGCGTGATAGGGGCGCAATAAACCAAGTTGACTTAGTAATTAAGACAAACTTTGCCCGCTACATTGCTCGATATGAAAGGGAATTTGAGCCATTGACTCAAGTGGGGCATTATAATATTGAAACTGGAAAGCTATCTTACAGAGAGCTTGTTGATCAGATTTATAAACATCTAATAGAATACGCAAATGAAAACATTCAAAGCCAACAAGTGGAACAGCCCAGAAGTGCAGCAGCTATACAAGATGCTTCCTCAGCAGCAGGCGCTTGAGTTAGAGCAGCGGTCTAATATCGCCGAATACAACAAAGGTTGCTACACGCTTATTGGATATACTAGCAAAAAGGTTCCCAATAGCGCGACGTTTACTCATGAATTGGTTTACTACACCAAGACGATCCCTGATTATGACCAAATGAACAGGCGCTGGCAAAACACCAGGGGCGAATTTGACACGCGAATTATTTTGCACGATCCGAAGCTTGATATGTTCAAGCCTGTACAGGGAGCGTCCCCAAAGAAAAAGGAGATTGAGGCGCTTAGTGAGCAGCAAATTCAACAAGTCCAAATCATGTCAGCGGACGGCGATTCCTTAAAAGACATTGCTGAGCAACTTGGCGTGACCCAGAAAAGAATTAAGCCTTACTTGAAGTAGGGAACAGTAGGTAATAAACACACGTAAAAAATGTCAGACAACACACCAACGCCCGAAGGTGGGCAAGATGCGGCTCCTGATTACACATTCACCTCCGAACAGGCTATTGAGCGCCTTGGTAAAGACAAAGTGTATGCTCAAACGGTAATTGCTGCAGCCAACCAAACTGAGATAGGTAAGACTTACCTCAACAATTATTACGAGACTATGTCTGCACCAGCAATACAAGCAGCCCAAACAGCTTCCTACAAGCAGGGTATGGGCGAAGCCTACGGTCAGTTAGACAAGTTAGGCGCTGAAATTTTTGGAGTAGAAAAACCAGAAGGCCTTAAGACTACCGATTGGTTCAGGCAATCCATTCAGGCTACCGCGCCACAGGGCAACGAGGAGGCCGTACAAATAGCAAAAGATCAACTTGATGCAGCATTGGCAAAAATCAAGGAATTTGAGTCCAAGCAGCAGCAGACCGCTCAAGATCACGCCGCCAAAATTCGGGAGTTGACCGTAGGCAATACGGTATCTGTGGGATTTTCTTCCCTTTCGTTCGATAGCCAAGTCAACGAGCATTTGTTGTCATCCGTAAAGAAGACTGTGATGGCTGCATTAGTGCAGAATGCCAAGGTGGATGACGGAGGTAATGTTGTTTTTTATGGCAACGACGGGAAACCAATCCTCAATGCTCAGCAGTCTCCTGCCACAGCAGTAGAGGCGGCTAAGGTAATGTTGGAGCCTATGGGCGTTTTGGCTAAGCCGAAGGGTGGCAGCGCTGACCCCTCCAAGATCGCCAACACAAACGGACTTTCATTGCAAGGGATTACAACAAAGGGAGCGGCTTTGAACGCCCTGAGCGCTAGCTTAACAGCAAGCAAGGTTAAGCCTAATACCAAGCAATGGAACGACGCTTTTAATGCGCTTAAATCAAGTGATAAATACCAAGCCCTAGAGGGCTAAAACATAAGAACATAACCAAAAGATTTAGTAAGAGTCAATTAAGTCTTTGGTCAACTTTATTAGAATAGTGAAAAAGCTAGAGTCGCCGCGTCAAACGCTCATTATTCGCACTTTTTAACAAAAATGACTACAGTAGCAACGTTGATCCAAGAAGCACGGGTGCAGTACCCTAACGGCTTAGACGGACAACAACTCAGGGATCAAAACTATGGATTCCTTGACTATGCCCTTCGCAATACCGACCTAGTAATCAATGACGACGGGCGCACCCAGCTAGAAAACTCTTGGAACAAGCCTGATGTGGAGATTCCTGTGATGGTTCACCAAGTTTCTACAATGACCCAAGGCCCAATGCCTTGTGACAGTACCGACACTCCTATCACAACTGCAATGGTGACACCAACATGGGATGCGTTTTACAACAGCTTCCACATGGTCCCGCGTCAGTCTAGACGCAACATGATTTCCTACGAACAGGAATTGTCTCGCAAGATTCACGAATGGGAGATGGGTGCCGCGCTTTACATTGACCAAGCAACCCGCGATGCTATTGATACCGCCAAGGCGACCACAAGTAGCAGTGCTTATTGGGGTGGCTATTTCTCTGTCGTGGCTGATGCGGCCCAGATTACTCAAGCGCAGAAAAAAGACGGATTGGTGTACATGAAGAACATCTTCATGGAAGATCAGTTTAGCGGCATGGATTTTGACTTGGTTGGAAGCCACTCTCTCAACTCTGAATTTGCTTACAGCATGAATCAAGGTGCTCAGAACGCTGAAAACCTTACTTGGGCTTACAATGGTATCAGAATGGCAGGCGCGCACAGTGCCAATGTTTCCGCTGGCGCAAATGCTACGGGATTCATGATGGTGCCAGGGAGTATGGGCATTTATGGGCGCACACCAGCCGACTTCCTTGATCCTACTCCTGTTGGCACAAAACAGTTTTCCATTTATCAGTCACCTGTATTGGGCTTGCCTGTAATGGTGATTCGCGATACCGATTGTATTGATGGGCAAACCGTTACAAATCGTGCTTATGACGGAGCAACCAGAAGAGAAAAATTCACAATGGGCGTGAGCTTCGCTTTGTTGTCTCCCTACAAAGGTACACGCACCAATAGCGGCATCAAGAAACTAGATATTGTTCCCTAGCTTCATTGTTTTTATTACCTCAGAGTGGGTGGAGCAATCTACTCACTCGCCTCTTTTGTTATTATGCTATACGACACCATTGCAATAGATAGACTAGAAAATGTGGTTGGTTGGGCAGATTTTCACGACACTACTGAAATCCCTGCACTTCCTACTAGCTTGACCACAACAGAAAGTGGACTTCGTGTTCAGGATGGCATGGGGCTAGTTCGCTTAGATTACATTCAGGCGCTTTTGCAAAGCGGTCGTAGTCTTCAAGATTTCCTTGCTCAGATTCGCCGCCGTGCCATCATTATGGTGCTTAATCGCGTAGCAACTTCAAGAAGCTTGACGGGCACAGGCAATGCACTGGTAAGTGGAAAACTTATTGGACAGCAGCTTTATGCCGCAAACCCCTTAATCAATCAAAGTCGATTTGTTGGAATACGCTTTAAGTTGAAGCGCTCCACAGGGCTTAGAGTAATTTTAAATCGTATTGGGCTTAGTTTGTCTGCACCTCAAACATTGCAACTGTACTTGTTCAACAGCTTGAACCCGACAGTCATAAACACCATCAATTTAGTGATCAACAACGCGGGGCAATTTTCGTGGACCAACGAAGATGATGCCGTCAAAATGGACGTAGACGAGGCCAATTCTAATAGTGGTGCCGTGTGGTATCTAGGGTACTATCAAGATGACCTTGTTGGTCAAGCCTACAGATACGACACATTAAATTGGTTGAGTGGATACTGTACGACTTGTGGAAATTCTGTTTATGGTACTTATCACAAAAATTGGAAGTCCATTTCCAGTCATGTTGAGATGGTACCATTTTACGTTGCTGGCGCCTCGCTACCTGCGGACAGGAATGATTTCTTTGACGAAAGGGATTGTGTTTTTGATCAAAGCAATAACCACGGGTTTAACTTCAATATGAGTGTTTGGTGTAACCTTACTCAATATTGGATTGACAACCGTTTGGCCTTTGCTCAGGCGATACAACTGCAAACGCAGCAAGAGGTACTAGAGATGTACAAAGCTTCTTCTCAGTCAAGCGCTGTAGAGCAAAACATTCAACCCTTGGCTTTGCGCGAGTTGGAGGCAGATAAGGATACAAAAGCTATGGCTTTGCCATACCGAGTTGACCGAGCAATAAAAGCGATACGATTGGAACAAGGAGATGTTAATGATCACCCTTGTTTACCATGTGCAAGGTCAGGAATCAAATACCGGGCAATGTGATGCTGAATCTTGGCCCCATACGCTATTTGAAACAAAAAGTTGTTTCTCTTGAGCTTTTAGTCAATCAAGCACTAAAAGATGTGTTTAGTCAAAATGAGGATTTACTGATTGAGATACAAACTCAAATCCAATTGTTCCAAAAGGGCGAAACATCAAAGAGGATTAGCATTACTCCAAGTTACGCTCAGAGTACCATCAATAAGAAAAGGCGCAAAAATCAGCCTTTTAATAGGGTGACGCTAAAAGATACAGGAGCGCTATATGATAGCGTGAAATTTGAAGCATTGGACGATAGCTTGGTAATCACGACCAATGTGCCGTATACAAAATACCTAACCGCTAAATATGGAGCCGATATTTTTGGCATCCAAAATTTAGAGATGGAGAAGTTTTTACAAAAGTACTATTTGCCTTTTTACGAAAGGTTCGCTAAAAATTTGCTATTCACATGATAAGATTGCAAAGTCCCATAGTGCCAGTGCCAACAAATCCTGTTGACATAGATCGGGCAATTGTAGATTTGCAGCTTGTATTAGCAACGAATCTACCTTGGCTCACCCATGTATATGGGAGAACCTATAAAATGGTGGACCAAACCAAAGGCCAAGCGATTTTTTTGCCAGAGGTATACCTAGGTGGATCGGATGCTAGTAAACGATACTCATCTATAACCCCAGACAACGACAAGCAAGGACAATGTTTTTTCATGGTGCGCCGATTATCTATTGATGCAGATGATTGGTTTGTAAAGGGCCGTTTGAATTACGACGTTGATTTGATATTTTCTGTGAATTTATCATTGATCAACAACCCGCTGCTTGAGACGGAATTGTTTACTGCAAATCTGGAATCCCAAATAAGACTCGTTTTACGATCAAATGTGGGCAAAGCTTACCGAGTAAACGTCCAAGAAGTCTTCTATGAATCTAGGGATGTGTGGAGAGATTTAGCGGTAGAAATTGCAACCGTTGAAAAGGCGCCTTTGCAGCACTTTCGCGTAAAGTGCAACATCTCTTTAGATGAAGGATGCACGACTGTTCCATATGATAGGTGCACTGCATTGCAAAACAATCTTTCTGATAGTGATCGGAATATATGTTTGTTGCCAACTTATGACTTCTCTAGTAGCGCAGTGCAATCCAATGTGACACCTAATCAGCAAATCCAATTGAGCGATTGGCTTTGTAGTGCTCCTGTACCTGTCAGAAAATCGACCAACATAGGTGGGACGGGTCGTATTTTTGCTTCTGCTGATCCAATTTATGATTTTGAGTACAATACACCGTTTTCATTGAGCTGTTGGATCAAGGTGGATTCTAACGGCGTGAATAATTTATTCAACCACTACACGTCTTCACCTGGCACTGGTTATTTTTTAATCACGCTTCCCGATAGGAGCCTTAGGGTAGATTTGCAAAACACTCAAGCACTCAGGCTTTCTATTTCGACGCCTCCCAGTGCTTTTTCATTAAATACTTGGGTGCATTGCATGGTGACTTATGACGGAAGTAGCACGGTAGCTGGTTTGAATATTTATGTCGATTCCGCCTTGCAATTAAAGGCGGCTTCAACGCAAACACTTGGAGCCAACAGCATAAGAAATGGATTGATGTTATTCTTTGGGCAAACGATGGATGGCACCAATAGCCTACAGGGCAAAGTGGCCGACTTTAAGGTTTGGGATAGGGAGTTGACAGATCAAGAAGTAACCGCTGAATACAATGCCCGCGCCAGCCTAACAGCACCCGTTACCAGTGGCCTAGTCTTATGGTGCGAATGTGGCAACAATGCCCAATTTGGTGCAACCGATTACACAATGCCCGACAAAGCCAATACGGTAGCTGGATTTCAAACATCAGGCGTACCTATTGGCAGCGTCACAACCGACGTACCGTAATGCTAGTTTTTGAAATAGTAAGCATTGAAGAATTAATAGTATTACTACTATTTTGCTGGTGGCTATCTACCTTTGTTCACCGTATAACGGGGCTTGACAAAATGGATGGATGGCTAATGCAAAAAGTTCATAGCCTGAAAGATGGCCGCGTGAAGAATTTTCTGAACAGCCTATTCATGTGTACGTTTTGCATGGATTCCCACATGTGCTTTTGGGCAATTGGGGTGCCTTGCTTGATTGCCACGGGAAACATGTACTATTTAGCTTGCACTATTGCTGGCGCAGGATTTAACAACTTAGTCAATCGAATTATCGCATGAGCTTGAAAATTGAAATGTACGAAGAGCTTGACGATCTGCCAATCGTTAGGAAGCAAAAGCATGATTTTTATACTATGCTAGATTTGGCCGTTGGTTCAAGTAAAGAAAGTGTAGCGCATAGGGTTTCTAGGGCTTCTCAGTACTTTCAAATGGAAGAGCAGGAGGCGGGGTTGACGGAGTTAGCAAACGTGCAACTAGGGCTTAGTATGCTAGAGCAGGGAACACCGCCTGACGGCCTTGCTTTTGCGGTCATGGTGAAAAGCATTAACGGTACTTCATGTGATGATATAACCGAGCGTGGTTTACTGTTGACGTTGCATAAATTAAATGAGCTAGGGTTGACTCATAAAAAGGCAACTGAAATCATAGAGGCATCAAAAAAAAAATCCAAGCGCAAATGGATGTCTTCTTTCCAGAGGAAGCAGGTACAGATTTACTGGTTTCTACTGCGCTTATCAAGCAATGCCATGCGCAGCTTGATAGGATTTTGGGTATATCTGACGAAAAGCAAGTTCAATCCAGGAAAGAAGAGGTATTAAGCTTGACCAAGCCTGACAATTGGCATCCTTCGGTAAGCCCCAATATGATAGCCAAGATTAACGATTCGTTTGCGCATTTATGCATTGTACTACAGCGCTTTACGAATCAGTCCATTGAAAGCATGAGCGCCATGCAATTTTATCAATTAAAGCGATTCGCTAGCGATCCTAAAAACCATCAATAATGGCAGAACAACAAGCAGTATTGAGTTATGATGACTTGCTAGCCAAGACGGATGCTTTTGACGATGCTATAAAAGGCATTGACAAGCTAGAGGGCCGTTTGAAGGATTTTGCTAAATCATTGCGCCAGCAGCAACTCAATCCCAATGATCTAAAAGGCATTGTGGAGCTGATCAACCAAACAATGGCGCTAGAAAAAGCGCAAAAATCACTGAATCAGCAGCGCACCAAGGCCGTAAACGCACGCAAGCAGCTCAAGGATTTAACCGATGAGGAATTAATTCAACGTGAAAAAGAACGCGCTGCTAATCGCGAACGAATCAAGATTGCCAAGCTGCAAGCTGTAATTACCAACCAGCAGGCTGGTGATATTAAAAAATTACGCGCTGAGCTATCGTTGGTGTCTATTCAGTGGGCCAACCTAACCGATAGAGAAGGAAAGAATGCAGACCAAGCGCGTGAGTTATCCGCTCGAAAACTACAGCTTACCACTACTTTAGAGAATCTAGAACGCGCCACTGGTGATGCTCGTAGAGGTGTTGGTAAATATGAGCGCGCTCTTAAGGGACTTACAATTGTCGCTTCCCAATCGAGCAGCAGCATAGGCGGCCTCGGTCGGATTGCAGCACGATTATTCATTGGCAGAGCATTGGTTGATGGAATCAGAAAAGTCGGCGGAGCATTGGTTGATATAGTAAAAAATGGATCAGACGCTAGCAAAGAGCTTGCCGACATTCAGAAATCTGGAAACAGGCTAGTAAATACGCTGACTGGTGCAGGAGCAAAGTTATTGCAATTTTTTGCACCCTTGATCCAGAAGGTAATTAACCGCTTTAACTTCATACTTGAAAAAATAAACCAAGTTTCTCAAAGCGCTGGTTTTTTGGGCACGGCTTTCCGTGCTGTAGGTGATGCCATATCTAGTATTGTAGATTTTTCTTTTGATCTTCCTGCCGTTTTTTCTGGCGTTGTTGCGGCTGGTCGGCAATTGGCATTTAACATCGGCGCGACTTTCCAAAAATTGGGCCTTGAATTGCAAATTGTTTTTGATCGAATCGCACTTAACAATCCTTTTAGTGACCGAAACGCCGAAGATATTGAGCGCAATATTGCGCGACTCAGGCGCCAAGTCCAGCAGATAAGCAGCGATCAAATTGGGGTTGTAGATGCTTATAGGCAGGGATTTCAGGCATTTAAGGATGAAGAAGAGGAATTTAGCAAAAGGCAAGGGGAGTTAGAGAAATTAGGTGCAAAAATACGTTCCAACAACGAAGGCACGACAAAGCAATTGGAAGATCAAAACCGCTTGATTGAAAAACAAAATGATTTAACACGCCAACGACTAGAAGCTATAGAATCCTTGCAAGAGCAGCTTACTCAAGCTCAAGTTGCAAACCTTAAGGATCGTCAAGAAATGCTATTCCGATTAGAAGAACTGCGCTTCAAGGAAGAGCAAAAGCAGCGCGAGGCCAATTTTGACAAGCTTGTTGATCTAATCGAGCAGCAAGAGCAGGTTTTGATCAAGCGCTTTGGCGAGAATTCTAAACAAGTTGTTGAGTTTAGAAAACAAGCAGGTGAGCAAATCCTGAACGCTGAACAAATCAACTATCAATTAGAACAAGAGCAGTTAATCGCTTCCGAGAAAAAAAAGCAAGAAATCAGAAAAGAATTTGCATTGTCAACGCAGAGCGTTGCGTCTCTTACTTTGGTTTCTGAGCAAGATGGTGATTTGTTTGAACAAGAACTTAAGCGCACACAAGACGCGGTCAATGCAGATCAAGAAAAACGCCTTGAAAATACCGCCAAGCAGAAAGAAGCTATAAAATCATTGCTTAACGAAACAGTTGACTTTACAGAGCAGCTTAATCAACGCTTAGGCGAATTCTTTCAAAAGCAAGTAGAGTTTACTACCAGTGCTGTAGAGCGCCAATCTAGCGCCGTTGTGCGAGCAGAGGAACGTGCACGCCAAGGATTAAGCAACACATTGAAGTTTGAGCAGGAGCAATTGGCGGCAAGTCAGGCGGCTCAGGCTAGAGCAGAGCGACAAAGACAGCAACAGGAAAAGATCAGTGCTCTTTTTAGCCTTGTTGCCGCCAAAGCCAAGGAAGGCGATCCTAATGCTACATTAAAAGCCATCGCGGAAATAGCGACACTTGAGGCGCTTTCTGGGGCTATACAAGGCAGCTTTTATGAAGGAACAGAGGACACTGGAATAAGCGCGAATCCAATTGATAACCGTGGTGGCATGTTGGCTGTAATACACCCGCATGAGCGAATTATGACCCGTGCGCAAAATCAGCAGCTTGCTGACATGAGCAATAGTGACGTAGTGGAATACGCCATACTTGGCAAGACCCTCGCTCACAACGCCGATGCCATTAGCACAAAGGGCGCGCACATGCCAGATTTGTCTGGGCTAGAGAAGGAGGTTCAATTGCTGCGTAGGGACTTTAGGCAGATCGCCCAGCGCCCAACGATCATGGATCACCAAGAAGCTATCAGGAACGGTATTGAGCACCGCGTAAAGGCGACTATTACCGCTGGCATGAAAAAACGTGAAAAATACACCAAGGGATTATGATAGCAGCAAAACACTATGCAGGTGGCAGGCGCGTGTTTCCTTTGGGAGAGGAAAACGGAAAACCGTTGCCCATTCAAATAGAAATGGAATGGGTAGAGCGCAAGCGACAAGCGTACATAAACCTTCCTAAGCTTCGCTTTGAAGGCAGCGATGGGTCGCACATCAAGGACCGCGCTTTGAGTGGACTAAGTGGTGGTGTGGGCATTTTTGAAGGGATGCCCTATCAAGTAGAGATAGGGGAGGGAGCAGATGTTTCTATTTTTGACATGACCATTAATTTTACAAAGGACTGTATTTTGGTGGGGGAATGCGGAATCGAAGTTGATGCACAGGTTAGGCAGGGCGCGGATTGGCTCAACGACAGAGCTGATGGAGTAACATTTCGCTATCTTTACGACCAAGGTACGATAACAGACAATGACTTTGTTGATGTGCCCTACGTGATTAATTACGTGCCCGATGGCATACAGCTAATGATAATAGGACTTTCCTTGTTTGCGGTAACAAAAGAACTGCTAGAGCTTACTCAGTCCATCGCTGAGCGTGTAGCGGATATAACCGATGCTGCTACGCCTGTTATTGGGGTTGGAGTGGGGGCTGGCGCCGTAGCCGTGACGGCATGGGACATTGGTAACATCATATTGGCTGTGTTAAAATTAGCTGCTCAGATTGCTTATGCTGCTTTTATGATTATTGCCATAGTTGATTTAATGAATCAGCTTTTTGAGCAGCTTATGCCACGTCTCAGGTACCATAAAGGCATACCAATACGATTGTTTTTTGAGCGGTTTTGTGATTACTTTGGGCTAACCCTTCAATCAACACTCCTAGACGCCCTAGACCAATCGTCCAACAAATGGTGCTACATACCACCAAAAAACAACAAAGGCGGCGACAGGCCGACAGGAGCGCCCAATACATGGAAGGAGACAGGCTTGCCGCTTGCTAATTCTGCATTAGATACGCCAGCAGGAGTGATACGAGTGTTCAAGGAAATGTTTAATGCAGACTTTTTGATCGACAATGGCATTTTTCGATTTGAACGCAAGGACCAATTTAAGATAGCGAGCCCTTGGGTAATACCCGAGACCTTTACCGATCAAGAAGAATGGCGCGATTACTCAGGATTCAATACGGATGAAATCCGATCCAATTACAACATTGTGTATTCTACCGATTTGCAAGATCAAAATACACTAGACAACATTGAAGGTTTTTCATTTCAAGCTCAATTCTCTCCAATGCAAACAGGCAATCAAGACTTGGTGTCTTTGGGAGGTTTAGAGCAAGTTTTGATTCCTTTTAGCATGGGGGTTAGAAAAGATGGGTTAACAGACGTTGAAGTGGCGCTTAGGGCACTTGCTACGCTAGCGGATTCGTTAACGGGCCAATTAGGTAGCTCTTCGGGTTTGGCCGCGCAAATCAACAGCAGAATAGGAAGCTTGCTACTTTCTGATCATTTTACCTCTATTGGCAAATTGGTCGTTTTATCCGGTAGTAAACTTGCCAAGGGTCAGCGATCTTTGCTGTCCACTAAAAAGCTTTGGGATGATTACCACTTTATCAATTCATTTGCTCCGATCAATGGTACTCATAATCAGTATTGGACTTACAAAGATCAAGTTATACCATTTTGCTATTCCGATTTCAAAACGCTTGAACAAACCAATCAAGTCACCATTCAAAGTGGCGAATTAGCAGAAGTAGAACGCATTGTTTGGGATCAAGAAAAAGGGACCGCTACTATTGACTATAGAGTAAATCGGCTTTACACGAACAATTTAAAAGTAGAGTATTTATGAGTAAAATAAACGAGCAGTTGCAAAAATTGCAACAACTGGCAGATCAATACAAGGGCTTGCAAGATGCCAGCATGGAAGCGGCCCAAGAAGCCATATCCGTTGCCTCTAAAAATGCAACTTCAAAAGACATTCCGCATATTCAGTCAGTACAATTGTTACTTTCAAAAATTGGCAAGATGCCGCCGAAGAAATCCTTGAAGGAAATTGGAAAACTGACTCAGCGGATCACCAAAGCTTATAAATAATGAGCGTATTAGTTACAAATAGAGAGTACACACCCATAGAAAGGCGCTTGGACCGCAATATAACGTGGCTACTTGGAAATGTAGGCACGTGGCAAAAGCTACGTTTGCAAATTGAAGTAGGGGCCTTCATTGAATTTAGCTTGTCCAATACACTGAATATGGAGGAGCCTAACCGATTTATACTTAATAATGGGGAAGATTGGAGGGAAAACGGCTTTGAGGTGGGTGATAATTTTGTGATGTATTGGGAGATTTACAACATACCATCACAGTCCACTACGGCATACAATGTTACGGGTACAATAGTATCTATCCAGGGGAGTGAAATGCTGTCTAATAACACAACCCTGGGTGCTGGCGCTCAGGTTTCCAGTATTTTCCCAACGCAATTAGGGGAAGATAAAATTCAAAACGTTTTCATTGCTGCAGACAAAAGGCCAGACTCTTTGTTTTTTAGGTATGGGCACATGAAAAACTCAGAAATCAGGGCTAATAATTTGCGATCTTTGATTGATGGCACTTACACTGATTTCATTGCCGAAGGATTAAGTAGCCTAACAATTGGCAGCTTGGTCAATTTTACGCCACTGGGTAAGCAAAGCGGCATGAGCATAGCGAGGTCAACTATCACCTACATTGGTAGCACATCAGGTGGTGTTCCTGCCTATCCTTATGCTAAGTACCGATATTTAATAGAGTTGGTTTTCATGCCATCCGTGTTTTTTGAGGACTTAAACAACTTTGTCAATGATATCGCCCCAGAAGCTTTGCTAAACGCGGAAAGTTTGGCAGACAACTATTTCATTCAGGCCTTCCCGACTCAGAACAACCCTAATGTATTTATGGTTAACGACCTGAACGACACCGCTCAAGAGGGTAACGTTGGCTGGTTTAATGAAAATTACAACGGGTTCCCGCAACCTCATAGTGTGAGTTTAGTAGAATATAGGACGCCATCAAACAATATTACCCCACAACTAGACTATGCTGGACCAACATTGCTTACAGCGGTAGTGGATGGCGTACAAAACCTATCTAACGCTACTAAATGTACTTTTGGGTTTATGTTGGTTCCCACGGATGAAGAGGATTACAAGATAAAAGATGCCCCGTTCTATCAAAATGTCAAAATGAACACAGGCGGTAGGATTGATTTTTTTGGGGATGTGTTTACTGTTGGAACGCCCATTGCAGGGCCTCGACAGGGCTATTCAAACGACGATGCTCGCATGGATGTGCAAAACATTGCATTTACCCAGACAGGAGCCAATCAAATTACGTTCACTTGTGAATTTATGCCCAATGCAGACTTTGCGAATCAACTAGGTGCATTAGGTTTAGATGAGCGCAATTATATTATTTGGGTAGGCGTGGGGGACCAAACGCTACTTGCCAATGCCTCTGATCGAACAAACCTTTTGCTTGACTTTGGTCAAATGGATACTTATGTGGAGCCCATAGGTGCATGGGACGGCATGGCTATAGAGTTACTATCTCACGTAGATTCCAATATGGCAACGCCTAATCCATGCGGTGTCGATTTATTCATAGAAGACGACTTGAGAGCCAAAATTGAATTCCAAGTTGACACGGCAATAGATCCTAGTATTCCGATTCCCACAGGGCTAAGGTTTGGTATTCAATTAGAGCGCCTTTCCGATGGTTTTGCTTTTGAGCTGGATGATTATAGCGTAGGGTTGACAGACTATCCCAATCCAACTCAGTACGCCTTCTCAGGGCAAAGAGATTACCAATTGGGTATAGGCAACCCCAATGATGAAGTAAGCGTACATTACTATCCTGCATTGGACTCAGGTACAAAAAAGGGGGTTCAATCTTTTTTTGGCTTTATGATTCGATGGGAGGATTGGTTGGCTCTGCGAAATGTGCCGCTGGATGTACGCAATGTGTTTTATGACAACTCACTTCCATCTAATGGACTTAGCAACGATTGGTATAGATACTTGCAAACATCGGGCTGGCAATTAAGCTTATTTGTGCATGTGGATGCGCAGCTCAATGACAGGGCAGTACGCTACATCAATACTCTGCCAATTGGATTCAAAGACTATGATTCCAATTTTTCTATTACGCCAACAATCACCTACAAAGTAGCATCAACAGGAGTCGTCATAAGCGGGGGCATTGACCCAATTACCAGCGATCCGTTGGGTGTAATTTTATCGGATGAAAAGATTCAGATTGAGATTGAATATGAACGTTCTACAGGCGTATGGGCAAACGTCTCTGAAATTTATAGCTTAACAAGCATTGAAATAAAAGATGGCGCTGGTCGGCCTCAATATCAGCAGATATCTACCGAGTTTGCTGCTCAATCATCTAATCCACTTGAATCAAATCTACTCAATAATCGCTTAGAGATTGTTTTGGTGTCTCCTGTTTTAGTGCGAACCATTTGTTTGGTAAATCCGAGCAAACTAGGAGTAGCAACACAATACAAAGTCACTGGTCGAATCGGCTGCAAAACTGCTTAGTATGTTTAATTATGACCTTATATCTTGCGATCCAAGTTCTTACCCTAGCATAATTTGCCGATCATGGGACTCTCGGCACCCTCTAGAGGGGAGTATAGTGTATTTGCTAGCCGGGAATAATCCTTTTCAAACTTATGACCTTGTGTACTTGGGAGAAAATGCATGTCTATCCCAAGGCTATGTACCCAAGGTTGACTTTGCAACTTTTGACAATTGTAGCCCTAGTTTTGGATACGGTTTCAAATATGCAAATTGCAAAACAGGTGAGGAAATCACCTTTGCTTTTTCTGTGCAAGATCCTACGAATCAGGTCTTGAGAAAAGAAGGTGATTGCGATTGTTGGCAATACGTTGGAGAAGATAACAATGCAGACGAATTGATCAGTAATTATGTCGAATACTCCACCTGTGTAGAATGTATAGACGCCGCTGCCATTGAGTTGTGCGCAAGTGGTGAGCGAACCATAGGATATGCTATTCGCGCTCAGTTGCCCTCTGCCCCGCCAGAAGACAAAGGCTTTGACGAATGTTGCTTTGAAAACAAAGTACTTGCTGATCTGTCCGACGCCGATCCCTACAAAAACGACTTTACAGGATATTATCATTTTAGACCCTCTAACAACTCAACATGCGTTTTCAAGTTGGTAAGAAAATCCGACGGATCAGAAACAACTTTAAATGACGACACCTATGGCACGTTCCTAGATTTTGGAGGTCCCGATAATGCTGATTTGAGCTACATCATAGTAGACTGGCGTGCGGTGCTTTCAGCTTTTGGACAAGGGTATTACCAGGTAAAAAAGGAAGTCAGTACCGTTGGCATCTCTCAAGATTTCTATTATAGTACAGTTAGACTACTTCCTTTTAGCAACGCCAATGCAGATAATACGGTCCGCATAGACTGTACGCAAGACGGGCGGTTGCTACGTATAGGCGACTTTTCCAACACTGGATTTAAAACATCTCAGCGTTTTATGGGCTTTTTTGGCAGGCCAAGATATGAGTACGAACAAAACAATGTTTCCAAGCGCTCTTACAAGGTTGAGCAAGCGTCTATGTCTGTAGACAAGCAGTATTTGTTTACTGGTCAATTATTGCCTGATTGCATATTGGATGAGCTAATGGAATTCACCCTTTTGGGCAATGAGTTGTTTGTAAGCGATTACAACACGAATAATCCTAGCTATAGTTTTCAGGTCTATCCTGTTGAGTTAACGTCAACTCAGGAACCAGAATACTACACAACAAGCCGAGGGGCTACCATAGAAATCACATTATCAGACCGATTTAAAGATAATCGCAAGTATAATTGCTAATTGTTTGATAGAAATGCTATTATCAATAGCAGTTTTACTATTTTTATAGAAGCAAAAAAACATTACAATGAGTACTACAATATGGGCAGAGGGTGGATTTATTATCATCAAAGATGCCACGCACGAGGAGCAAATTCCGCTCAATAGCTTTATGTTTAATTTCGTAGGGCTGACAGACGACGTACGACTTTTTGCCATTCAGACACCCGAACAGGCTTTTTTTGTCAATTACACTAATTTGATTGACAGCAATGGCAGTCCAATCGGAAACACAAAAGCTGAGGCGTTGACATACTTGAGGGCATTGCCCGTCCAAGGCATAACAGGAGGTGCCGTAACGGTGGTAGCTAATCAGACAGACTTTAGTACGAGTGCGAACCAAAGCGCTGCGCTAACAGAACTATCCAACATAAAGGCTGAATTAAATGCCATTAAAGCCCAGATTGATGAAACAGCCATTGACCAAACTTTTGTTACAGCATACAATGGCAATGACGTTATCAATCTTGGGCTCACGTCGGGCACAATGGGTGAAATAAGTAGCATTACGGGATACTCCTCTGGTAGTGTAGTTTTTGTTATTGACGGGAGCACCCCAGATAATACAAATAGCCCCAGAATAACTAGCAGATCTGCTAGTTTTAATCCTATTAAGAACATAGACCTTAGTTTATTTAGAATAAAGGGAACTAGCTCTGGATCTAGATATTACATAATCTACTCAATTTACAAATAATGACCAATTTACTGATTGCCACCATCACCGAAGGGAACAATGGAGTGAAGATTGATTTCGCATCGCATGCTGCTCCATCCCCAGTGGTAGACCCTTCGTACCTGAGAGAGTCCATTCCTTTTTCTGCCGTAGGGACCATGTTAGTGCAAAATCCAGCTTCCAATGGGATTATCATAAACTTCCAAGACGGATCGCAGCCTCTTGAGGTCTCCATTGAAGACCCCGATTTAATAGCGCTCGGCTTCAATCAAACAATGGATTTTGTCTATCTGAACGGCACTACTGTTACGGCAACAACAAACCAGCAGTTAGCTGATGAGTTCAATCGGCTTTTGGATATTTAGTCTACAATGCTGACATTAGTCTACATACTGACGCTGTTATTCTTTATTGGAATAATCTTCTCAATCTGGAAGATTATCTATGACACTCGCGCATTCAAAAGCTTAGAGGATTACCAATATATTATAGAGGTGATTCTGTCCCAGTTCAGGGAGTCTATAGAGAATATGATAGGCGACCTCAGCAGGACGGTCATATCAGCTGTGAGCAAACAAATGGCTGAAACCTTTGCCACAAGAGACCAAGTAAAAGATCTTAAGAGCACAATAGAATGCCTTAAGCAACAAATTCAAAGCCTGTCAGAGCAGTCGTCCCAAAATGCAGAAAGGCAGGACAAGCAACAAGATAACGATGGATAGATTTACATTACAAATTGAAAATTATCGAGCCAACGTGTTCCCATTCGATTGGCAACTATTAAAGGGGTGTGTCATTGGATTTGTTATGTGCCTCATTGTTATTGGAGCAGAGCAAGCCTTTGAAACTGAAATGGCAGACACAAACGAGCAAGAGGAGCAGTTTGTTGATGAATTTAGGTTCGACTTTTTTGCTCCGTTTAGAGGCAGCGATCCGTCTTGGAAGTTTATGATAATCCCATTGGAAGCTGGATTCTGCACTAACATGGTCCCTACGGCAGAAAAAGGAATGGACTCTCTCAGGTACGAAGGGTCTACCACTGGGGATGGAGCAGCATGC
>JYMV01014629.1_pt1 | contig 21261 bp, 24 predicted proteins | sample 338911 | NCBI WGS metagenome assembly JYMV01 (sample SAMN03354496, study PRJNA234377) | hydrothermal vent metagenome | biome: Deep sea; feature: Hydrothermal plumes at the Eastern Lau Spreading Center, Western Pacific Ocean; material: Seawater | place: Tonga | collected 2009 | depth 2000 m m
ATTGAAATTATCTTGTCCATTACCGCCAACTACCAAAGTGCTGTATCCCGTATTCATCCCACTTAGACCGGCATACATGCCAATGGAACACAATCCACCTGCAACGAACTTTATTAATTTTTCAGAAAATGTTTTCATCTTATTCTCTCCTCTTCTATATTCTGCCAATAAACCGAATTCAAATCAAGTAAAAAAAATCCTATTTATAGACTCAAAATGAGGATTAGTAACTAATTAGCAACCGCAGGCAAAATAATTGCGCCTGCTAATAACAGCATGCCAAGCACAAAACTTAGCACTGCAAGCAACGTAGCAATAATGCCGAGAATTTTCCCCGCTTGCGTACTGCTTCTACCTTCAGGATCCATCGTTCCCGCGTCCATCGCTTTTAAGTCCGCACTTCCCATGACCCAAGCAACTATCCCAAGTGGCATGCAGACTAGTAAGCCAAGAATGCCAAAAACTAAAATCATTGTTCCGCGATGTGGTTGCATAAGGAGAGCCTCCTTGGTTCTATTTCTATCTTAGGGACAAACACCCCAGTTTTGCACGGTTAATAATAAATCTTGCACATTAACAACGCCGTTTCCGTCGTGATCTGCAGTTGGTTCCGCAGAGCCAAAGTAACTTATTCCATGCAAAATATCAGCAGTATTAACTGTACCATCTTGCGTTCCGTCCCCAACGCAATGTGTTGTTCCATAAATACATACATTCCAATTGTCGCACATTTGTTTTAAATCATAAACTGCAAATCGATTTTGCGGAACGGGTAAGCCGCCACTTCCACCCATATACACCGTTGTTGCGTCCGAAGTTGCTTGGGTCGAATTGTAAAAGTTGTCAACAAAAGAGTAAAACATTTCGGGGGTTCCCCAACCAAAAAATGGCAACAAGCCGCTTTTCTCTGCACTGAACATTAAGATAATTCTATCTGGTGATGTATCCGTCATTTCAGGCGCACGAAAGTTGATTGAAATTTCAGTGTATTTGTACGGCAAACTAATGTTAGCTGAACTTTGCGCGGGTCCTGATACCACAACGGTGTCTAACACCGGTGGGTCGCCTAACATATATTTCCAAACACCCGCACTTGGGATTGGTCCTGAAGCACCTTCCAAATATATTCTTGTGAAACCCTCCATAAAAGGAAGAATAGAATTTGTTCCGGTAAGCGTTATTACTTTACTCGAAACACTCGCTTCAATCGAACCCTTTCCACATGCCGCGGGAGTTCGTTGCATAACATCCACTAAATTTGAAGCAATCGTTGCTGGGTCTTGAATTGAATACGTTAACGTTTCACTGCAATCACAATCTGCATTCGTTGAAGCAAATCTCCAAAACTCACTTGTCTCCGCACCAGCAGTTCGCTGCGCTACGCAAGCAGAATAGACTTGCAAATAGGCGCGTTGTAGTAATGGCTCGGTGGTTGTTCGCCAAGGAAGATAGCCATTCCCAAGTTGAAGTTGAGCGAAGTATGCAGAGACTCCCGAATTTGTTTTCATGTTTGCCCACAAACTTGCAGGCCACAATGAACCAGTTGCAAGTGGCGTTGGCAATTCGGCGACGCAATTCTTAACCAACGTGTGCGCTTCAAACGAGAGTGTCATCGAGATGTCAAGCGCTTTCACAAGTGGGTTCGCAACCGTCGCTTTATATTTATCTAACCACAGCATTAAGTTTACATATTCAGGTGTTCCACCTGAGCCCTCTGGGTCAAGTGCAAATGCCTTCACAGGGTTTGAGCCTTGCAGAATAGGATTCTGCATTAATGCTTCTAACCACCCCATCGTATTTGGAATGCGAGAAAAAACACTTGGTAACCAAGCTGGTTCCAAATTCGCACCAGAAGGCATTCCTTGCCAACAACTGTTGGCCGGGTCTGGAGAAACAGATGCACTAAAAGATGCGTAATCTATAAGTAACTCAACATCAGAGACTACAGCATTCAACTGTTTCAAAAATCCTACAAAGGTTAGATTTCCATCTGAATCCGTCACGCCTGAAGTCGGATTGTAGAAATTCAACCAACCGCTTGTCCCAGATGGATCAGGATTGCAAGGGTCAGTTACATATAAGATAAGTCGAGGCGGCGGGCTTGTTTCGCAATGCGTAAGCAACCATTGATGGTATTCATATAGCGAAGTGTCGCCCGGAGCACTGTCACGATAATCCCACAAAATGAAATCCGATTGTACAAAATCTGCATTTGCACCTTTAAAGCAAGTGATAAGAATAATGCAACCTATATATAGATACCTCATGCAATCAAATTAGCACATAAACTGCTCTAATGCAAGGAAAACCAACTAATTCTCAAATACTGATCCTTGCAGTCTAAGTTTTACGAAAGCAAGCGGAAAATAATTGGATATCGGAACTCTTCCGCACCTTGCTTCGCATCCATTGTTTTTACGGCTGCGATGATTGGAAAAACAAGCAGATAAAGTCCGAGTAATCCTAAGAGTGGGATTCCAATAATTACAAGAATAAGCACCGCAAAAACAATGCCAATTATGATAGAAAACAAAAAGAGATTCAATGCTTCCTTTGCGTTTGCTTTAACAAATGCATCTTCTTTACCAGTTGTGTTGTAAAGAACAAGTGGAATAATTAAACTCGCAAATGGTACGACATAGCCAATCAAAAATGACCAATGGGCAAGAGAAGCCAATCCTGCATTTTGCTCCTGATTATTAGCACTTTTATTTTGTTCTTCTGGTACGGAAATATTTGCCATAGTACATACTCCTTTCAATTACTACCCTTTGTTACACTATACATCTTATGAAATTTAACCGCACATTTTTGCTTGTTCTTATTTGGGCCGGAATCATCGAAGGCATCTCCACACTCGTGCTATTCTTCGTTGCAATGCCTCTTAAATACATATACGACCAGCCTATGGCGGTAACACTTGCTGGAATGATCCACGGGTTTTTATTCTTAGGCCTAATTGCGCTATTCGTTATTGGGAAAAGCATTGTTCCACTCTCAACAAAAATGGTAATCGGTGGAATTGTTGGAGCCATCCTACCCTTTGGACCATTTGTTGTAGATGTTAAGTTATATAAACTTTTAAAAAGTTAAATGCAACTACCACAAGCAGAAATAACCATTAACAAATCTGAAACATTGAAATCGTAGAATAAGATCAAAATCTCTTCGACGAAAACTATTTGATATTATTTCTTGCCCGCAAATTTAAGCACTAGTAACAAAAGCAAACCGCTGAAAGCTATAGAGACAAAAGCGAAGCCAAATGGTACTAAAACTTTCCAAGTTGGGACTATGCCTGCGTACGAACGTATAGCTAAAGCAACAACAGTAGCAATGAGAATGCCGGCGATGATTGCCATCACCCATAGTAATTTTTTGTCTTTATTTGATTCCATGATTGTTCACAGTGCCAGTTTCAAATCAAAAGCAAAATGCGTATACATCAATACACTTCAATCATCATACGGTGAGTCGGACGAATGTACCGGCGCATTTGTTCGCGGTCCCAATCTTTAAAACCAACATCTTTTAGGTCATCTTTGATTGTCATATACGCTTCAGTGATCCCCATTTTGGCAAACAATTGATAGATGCCAAATTGCATACCAATCAAACCACACATGTACATTAGACCACGACTACTTTGCAAGATGGGACCAAATATTTCGTCGTACTCTCGTTCCACCAACTGACCAACGTACAATCCTCGCGAGCCATCCGATTGTTTTTCACGGCTTACTGCTTTGTGGTAATGAAAATTTTCATATTTCTTTTCTAGTTCACAAAAGAAATCGTCGTACAGCAAATCCGTTGTATACGGTGTACCCATGACTACATGCACTTGACTTGTAGTTGGTCCCGATGGATTTTCAAATAGATCCTTGCACATCGAACGGAACGGCGCGATGCCTGTTCCAGTTGCCATAAAAATATAATCGTGTTTGTCGTGTTCTACTGGTAACAAAAATCTTTTTCCACTTGGACCAGTAACTTGTACTTTGTCTCCAACTTGTAAGTCACAAACATAATTGCTACACACGCCTAAAAACAATTCGTGGCTCTCAGGATCATCCCCATCTTTTTGCGGCGTAAATTCATCGATGACTCGTTTTGGTGTCGTCGAAATAACTTTCCCTTCGCCATCTTCACCGCACGTCGGGCTAGCAAGTGAGTAAAGTCGGACTTTGTGCGGCTTGCCCTTTGCATCAACGCCAGGAGCAATAATTCCGAAAGATTGCCCGGACCTACACTGCCCTTCAAGTGGCGTACCGCTAATATCAATTTCTACATGACGAACAAAGCTTGCTGATTTTCGTCCCCCCTTTAAACAAACTTCCGACTTAACCACCGTCCCCGTTACTGGAGCTTTAGGCGTTACGATGTTCATCTGAACTTCTGGAAAAATTGGCATAGATGCAGTAATGGTATCGTCACTCATGTTGCTGAGTATTCTAAGCACTCTGGCAAACATCTGGGAAGCCACCTATGATGCATTCCTATGATTCCTTACTATATATATAGATGCAGATTGACCTTTTTGGATAACACCGCAGGTAGAGCCCAACTAAGTTCATGTGGAGAAACTAAATGAACATCGCACTCACTGGAGCATCTGGTTTTATTGGGAGTGCAATTGCTCGACATGCGCATGAACATGGGCACAAAGTTACAGCACTTGTTCGTGAATCGAGCAATCGAAAACACATCGAGCCATACGTAACTACGTTCATCGTTGCAGAGCAAGACGACCATTCGGTATTTCCAGAATTCCTTGATGGTGCAGATGTTGTTATTCACAACAGTTACGACTGGTCAGTAATGCGCAACAAAGGATTGATGGCACATTTGAACAGCAACTTACTTGGCTCAATTCGCCTTCTTGAAGCCAGCGAAAAACGACACTTTATTTTCCTCAGCAGTATTGCAGTCCATCATCACATGCACGCAAACTGGAATGGAACGATTGATGAATCGCACCCAACAAGACCTGGCTCGTTTTATGGTGCGTACAAAGCATCCGTCGAAGCGCATATGTGGGCGGCAAACGCAAGTCGCGGGCAACAAGTTACATCTTTGCGTCCAACTGCGGTGTATGGACTTGATCCCGCTCTCAAACGCACAATTGGGTATCCGATTGTGCAGACTATAAGAGAAGGAAAACCAATCACAAAATTAGGCGGCGGAAAATTTGTAAATGTTGAAGATGTTGCAGCTGTTGCAATTGCTTGCATTAACAATGCAAAAGCATCTCCACGCGTTTACAACCTAGTGAATTGTTACGCACGATGGTCAGACTGGGCGGCAATTGCTGCTGAATTGTTACATGCCAACGTTGAAATAGACATGAGTAGTCCGCCCGCTCCAAAAAATACATTCGACACGTCGGATGTAACAAAAGACCTTGGAATAGAATTAAACCGAGGAATAGATGACATACGCAAAGCAATAGAGGAACTCATCCATGCAACATGACCAAACAATTGCTGCTCTCGTTTCAATGTTTTTTGGTGCAAAATTAAAAGGGCTTTGCGAACAAGCTGGGTACCAATATAAAGGTGCAATTGGAGTCGCTGGGTTACTTTCTCGAATTGAAGAATTCAACCCCGCAGTAGTATTAATCGATTTGGCTAAAGAAGATATTGATATTACTTCTATTGTGAAAGAAGTAAAGGAAAAAACAACTGCGCCGATTGTTGCTTTTTGTGGGCATGTTGCAACCGCTGAACTTGAAGAAGCTCAAAATTGTGGATGTGATGTTGTAACAACGAACGGCGCGATTACTGGCTCGTTCGGATCAATTATTCAAAAAGCAATCAAGAACTAATTTTCACAATACCCCATTCTTCAAGCACACCACCCGTTCCAGTGATAATCATTTGAATCGCTATACAAATTAATATAAATCCCATAATTTTAGTAATTGCAGTCATGCCAGTTTCGCCAAGGATTTTTGCAACCACACTTGACTCACGAAAACAAATCCAAACAACAAAACATGCAGCAGCGATAGCGGCAGTAATTGAAACGTAGTCGATGAATTGCATATTCGACTTATTTGCGACTGAGAGCACGACTGCTAATCCGCCTGGGCCAGCAACCATCGGCATCGCCAGTGGGCAAAACGAAACATCCTTCATCTGTACAGCTTCTTGGTGCTCTTTATCAGATGCAGCATGAGACGCTTTGCCAGCCATCAAGCCAAACCCTATTTTGGCAATAATGATTCCACCACCAATTTGAATACCGTCGATTGTGATTCCAAAAAATTCAAGAATATATTTTCCTGCGATGAAAAACACGAACAATAACGCAAACGAATAGAGAGCTGCCTTAAATGCTTGTTGCTTCTTAAACTGCTCTGTGTCACCTTTCGTAATTGAAACAAAAACACCAAGATTACCGAGTGGATTTGTAATTACGAACAAAGCTGCGAAAACAATTGCAAATTCATGGAGCGGTGTCATCCGTACATGGTATACAATCCCTTCCTCAATGGCGAAGCATTTATCAAGCAAAAATAAATTTCAAAACTTCAAAAAACAACTTGGCGAGTCTGTTAAGTCCGGTGATATAACTGCTATTAGCACTGGTCGAACCGCAAAAGAGCGAAGCAGATCTTTCTCTGAATTGCTCCGGCAATTTTTGAAGATAGTCGGAAAAAATCGCACCAATATTTTTTGGGCTCTTGGTTTTGTTACGTTGGGCTCAACAATTGGTTTAATCCCTGCCGCTGCAACAAAAGTTGTTTTTGATAATATTCTCGGCGACCAAAAGTTACCTGATTCAATCACATCTATATTCCCATCGCTAGCAAGTAAAACTACATTGCTTTCAGTCATTGCAATTGGCACCGTGACGCTTGCCTTAATTTCACTTGCTTTCAGCGTGCGTGCTCGATGGATCGCAACTAGAACAACAAAACGCATCCAAGTTGATATTCGCAGAAAAGCATTTATGCATGCTGCTTCACTACCTCTCCATAGAGTGCATCAACTTCGTTCAGGCGGAGCGGCTTCTCTCGTTAGAGAAGACGCCGGGGCCATCGGCGAACTTGTCTTTGGTCTTTGCTACAACCCTTGGCGAGCAATCATACAACTTGTTGGCATTTTGTTAATACTTTTATTTGTAGATTGGCGACTGTTACTTTTTTCAGTAGTGCTATTTCCAATTGTATTTTTCACACACCGCACTTGGATTAGTAGAATTCGACCCCTCTGGCGTTCCATTCGCGGAACAAGACAACATTGCGATGCGATGGTTACTGAGTCGTTCGGCGGTGCACGCGTTGTTCGCAGTTTTTCCAGGCAACGTACCGAGGCTTCAAATTGGATTCGATCAAACCACTTACTCGTAAGAAAAGAACTTCTTGCTTGGTGGTTATCGCGGGGTATCGATATTGCATGGTCGGTTCTTATACCAATCGCAACCGCTGCTCTCTTGTGGTTCGGTGGCTGGCAAGTATTGCACGATAGAACGTTAATCGCTTCAGGTGAACTCACAGCGTCGCAAGCAATAACTGCTGGCGACTTAGTCATGTTTTTAACCTATCTCACGATGCTCATGGGCCCACTTGCGACGCTAGCCGAAAGTGCAACCCAATTACAAAATTCACTCGCCGCTCTGGATAGAGTTCTAGATTTATTCGAAGAACCAACTGAGCAAGAAGAACATTCCGGAGGAAAAATTGTTTCATTAAACACAACCTCTGGCGCAATTCGGTTTGAAAATGTTTCTTTCTCCTACCCCGGTTCTGATACGAAAGTATTGCACGACATTTCATTTGAAGCTAAAAAAGGCAAAACTATTGCGCTTGTTGGTCCCAGTGGTTCTGGAAAGACAACCCTATGCAATTTAGTTGCTGCTTTTTATACGTGTACCTCTGGCACCATTCAACTCGATACAATTCCACTGAATGAAATCGATTTAAACTCGTACAGATCTTTGCTTGGCATAGTTGAACAAGATATCTTCTTGTTCGAAGGAACTATCGCAAGTAATATCGCTTACGGAAAACGCGGCGCAACTAAAGCGCAAATTCAACAAGCTGCGGAGCAAGCTGCCGCGCATGATTTTATCAGCGAATTTAAAGATCAATACCAAACAGAAATAGGCGAACGAGGGGTAAAACTTAGTGGCGGTCAAAGGCAACGAATTGCTATTGCTCGTGCTTTGTTAGCAGACCCACGCATACTTATCTTAGATGAAGCAACAAGCAATTTAGATACCGAGTCAGAACGACTCATTCAAACTAGTTTGTCAACTCTTCTAAAGAACAGAACAAGTTTTGTTATTGCACACCGCCTAAGCACTATTCGAGATGCCGATCAAATCCTTGTCCTTGACAAAGGAATAATTATTGAATCTGGCACGCATAACGAGTTGATGGATCGTAGTGAAAGATACCATGACATGGTTTTATTGCAAACACACCCACAAACTTAGTGTTGGTATTCTGCGTCTCCGAATCCAAGGATTGGCCAGAAGATAAATGGCAAGAATATTAATCCTAGTGTTGTACCAACACCACGTCCAAATCGGTTTGAAATCTCATTCAATACGATTACTACGACAATTATGTTGACAAATGGAACAAAAAATAATAGAACCCACCAAAGTGGTTTCTTTGCAATCATCATCAATATGAAGAGTTGAACAATTGGAATGCACGCCAAGATTCCAGGTTGCCCTGCTTTGCTCGCAGTTTTCCACATACCTGCCCAAACAATGATTTGAAGGACAACACAAAGGAAGATTAAGAAAAGAAATACGCCTGCAACAGCTCCCCCTGCTGCACCAGTTAATGCTTCGTCATATGCTGTAGTTGTTGTTGCTAATATCATTTTTGTTCTCCGTTATTCGTAAACTTTTGTTGCTTTTTCAAATATGGCTTGTAAGACCTCAAGGTCTAATCCTTCTAGTGATTTTATATACAAACACCCTTTACCTGCTCTGTGGGGGCCGAGTTTTTTTAATAAGGTACTAAGACTTTTGTTGTTGAACATCAAGTAGAGTGAAATTTCTTTTTTTCGAGGTGAAAAACCAATCTTAAACCAGTCAAGCTCTCGCCCACTAGCATAGATTAAGTGCTCATCGCCAAAACCGATAATTGACTCGCCCCACATAGCGGGTTTTGAGCCTGTTGCTTGCCGCATCATCTTAACGATAGCTTTGCAATCACTTTGACGACCTGCATCTACGATTTTTATGAAAGCAGGAACACTGTTTTTTGTTTTTTGCGTCTTGTTTTCAGCCATAACTCTAGCAGTATACAAAATGCAAAAGTGCCCGTAATACAGTAGAATGGGGGGCTCTACCTATTTGGAGCCTAACCATGATAATTGGTGTACCTAAAGAAATTTTCCCAGAAGAACGAAGAGTCGCACTCGTACCTCGAGGCGCAGAAGCACTTCGTAAATTGGGGTTTAAAATACTTGTCGAAAAAACTGCTGGCGAAGCTGCCGATTACTCTGATGCTAAGTATGAAGAAGTCGGTGTTACCATCGCCAATGATGCAAAAGAAGTTTGGGCAAACAGCGACATCATCATTAAAGTTCGTGAACCCATGAACAAAGAAGCAGACATGATGAAAGAAGGCGGTACGCTCATTTCATTTTTCTGGCCAGCTAAAAACGGCGATTTGTTAGACCGTTTAAATTCAAAAAATGCAACCGTTCTTGCAATGGATTGCATCCCAAGAATTTCACGCGCACAAAAAATGGACGCTTTAAGTTCAATGGCGAACATTTCGGGCTACCGTGCTGTTGTAGAAGCAGCCCACGAATTTCCGCACTTCTTTACAGGTCAAATTACAGCTGCCGGAAAAATTGACCCAGCAAAAGTATTAATCATCGGTGGCGGAGTCGCAGGACTTGCTGCTGTTGGTGCAGCAAAAGGTCTTGGCGCAATCGTTCGAGCATTCGACACACGGCTTGCTGTTCGAGAACAAGTCGAAAGTCTTGGCGGAGAATTCCTTGAACTCGATTTCCCAGAAGAAGATGGTGAAGGTGGTGGCGGTTACGCAAAGACCATGAGTGAAGAATTCATCAAAGCAGAGATGAAATTGTTTGCTGAACAAGCAATTGAAGTCGACATAATTATCACAACTGCATTGATTCCTGGCAGAGAAGCACCTAAGTTAATCACATCGGGCATGGTCGAAAGCATGCGTGAGGGATCTGTAATTGTTGACCTCGCTGCTGAACAAGGCGGCAACTGCACGCTTACGAAGCCAAATGAAAAAGTCGTACACCATGGTGTTACTATTCTTGGTTACACCGATCTTCCAAGCCGAATGGCGGCACTTTCAAGTCGATTATACAGCGCAGGCATTGTGCATCTTCTCGATGAAATGGGTGGCGAGGAAGCGTATTCAATCGATTTAGAAAATGAAATAATTCGCGGTGCACTTGTTCTTCGTGAAGGCAGCATTATGTGGCCTCCACCAAAACCAAAAAACCCAGGCCCAAAATATTCAGTCGACACAGGTCTGCGACCTTCAAAAGAAGAAAAAGTTACAAAAGAACTACCATCGGAATCTAAACACTTTCCTTTGAAGAGTGTCATCAAGTACTTAATATTACTCGCAATTGCAGTTGGAATTTTTATTGCAGGAAACAGTCTTCCTGACAAAGACACCTTCGTGCAACGGTTCATAGATCAGTTAACAGTTTTCGTATTGGCATGTTTTGTTGGATGGCAAGTTATTTGGAATGTCAAGCCAGCATTACACACACCACTGATGAGTGTTACAAATGCCATTTCAGGCATTATTATCATCGGCGGGATTTTACAAATTTCACAATCTGAAATTAATGCTAGCGTCATCTTAGGCGCAGCAGCAATTCTACTCGCAGCCATCAACGTTGTTGGCGGATTCCTCGTTACTAACCGCATGCTTGCGATGTTTAGGCAATAATTACATGTCAAATAATTTAGTAGTCATTTTTTATATCGTCGCCGCTGTGCTCTTTATCATGAGTTTAGGGGGACTCTCAAACCAAGAGAGTGCCCGAAGAGGAAACTGGTTTGGCATTTTAGGAATGCTAATCGCACTCATCGCAGTAACTGCAAGTGAAGAAGTTACTTCATACGGGATTCTCGCAGTTTCCATTTTCCCAGCAGTTCTAATCGGCGGAGTTCTTGCGGCTCGTGTCAAGATGACGGATATGCCACAACTCGTTGCAATTTTGCACAGTTTTGTTGGCGCAGCAGCCGTATTAGTTGGGTTAAGTTTACAACTTGACGAGTCAAAAATAGTACATGAGGGAATCGCAGGAATTATTCACAACATTGAAATCTATGTTGGCGTTTGCATTGGTTCAATTACCTTTACTGGCTCCGTCGTTGCATTTGGCAAATTGCAAGGATTGATTTCTGGCAAGCCATTACTTCTTCCGGCTCGACATTTTCTTAACTTGATTATTCTCGTTTCAACTGTATGGCTTGGGATGGAATTCGTTTCTCATAATGTCATTACTGACCCGACTACTTCCATATTGATTGCCTTGGTGCTCACTGGCATCCTTGGTGTTCACCTCGTGATGGCAATTGGTGGCGCAGATATGCCTGTTGTTGTTTCGATGCTCAATAGTTATTCTGGTTGGGCTGCAGCAGCTGCCGGCTTCATGCTTGGTAATAATCTACTTCTAATTGTCGGAGCACTCGTTGGTTCAAGTGGTTTGATACTAAGTTTGTTTATGTGCCGCGGCATGAACCGTTCACTCATTAGTGTTATCTTGGGTGGCTTTGGCACTGGAGATGGTGGCGGAGGCGGTGCCATGAAAACGCCTGAAGGCGATGTCACTACAATTGAAACTGAGGCAACAGCTCAGTTGCTTAAGAATGCTAAAAGCGTAACGATTGTTCCAGGATACGGAATGGCGGTTGCTCAAGCCCAACACACAATTGCAAAAATTACGAAGAAACTTCGCGAGAACAATACACAGGTTCTGTTTGCAATTCACCCAGTTGCCGGTCGACTCCCTGGTCATATGAATGTGCTACTTGCTGAGGCAAACATTCCATACGATATTGTTTTAGAGCTCGACGAAATCAACCATACGTTCCCCGCTACAGATGTCGTCATGGTCATTGGAGCAAACGACATTGTTAATCCAAGTGCACTTGATGATCCAAATAGCCCCATTGCTGGTATGCCGGTTCTTGAAGTTTGGAATGCTAAAAATGTAATTGTCATGAAACGATCTATGGGTGCTGGATACGCAGGCGTTGGCAACCCACTCTTCTTTAATGAGAATACATCGATGTTATTTGGCGATGCAGGCGAAAATGTCGATGCAATTCTTGCAGCGCTTTAAAAACCTACTATCCTAAAGACATGTTACGAGTACTACTTCTCTTACTAACCTGTTTCTCTGCGCAAGCAACGCAAGATAAACCTATTGTTTTAAATTTTGGCGTTTACCCTTCTGATAGAGCAACTGTTATGTACAGAAAGTTTTCTCCAATTCTTGAAGCGATTACTGCACCGCTTGAAAATCAACTCAAACGAAAAGTCGATATACATCTGACGATTTTTAAAGACTATGAATCTGGCATTGAAGCACTTGCTAATGGCGAAGTTGATTTTGTTCGGTTCGGTCCATCGTCCTACATTCTCGCAGAAATAAAGAATCCAAAAATTAGATTACTTGCGATGGAACTCCGCAATGGTCTCAAAACGTTTAATGGCGTCATCATTGCCAAAAGAGATTCCGGCATCCATTCTGTAAATGATATCAAAGGAAAAAACTTCGCCTTTGGCGACAAATATTCAACTATCGGAAGATATCTTTCCCAATCCATCTTGGTTGAGAATGATGTGAATGAAAATGATCTTGCAAGTTTTGAATTTTTGGGAAGGCACGACCTTGTTGCAAAAGCCGTCATTACAGGCACCCATGATGCTGGCGCATTAAAAGCATCCACATATAAAAAACTATGCGACCCAGAAGAAATTGCAATTATTAAATCCTTTGCGAATGTCACAAAACCATGGGTTGCAAGAGGAGAACTTCCTGAAGATATAAGGTCTGCAATTACCGCATCACTTTTACAACTGGACAATCCAGAAATAATCGGTGAACTAGGTTGTTCTGGTTTCACAGAGGCCTCTCCAAAAGATTACGAGATTATCCGCCAAGGCATGAAAAATGCAACGTTGTTTTACCCTAAAAAACCCGAAGAATTGCAAGAAGAAGTCGATTAATTTTTTGTTGCGATTGTAATTGTGCAAACGCCAAAAGTTTGTTGTACTTGCGTAACTTCCATGAAACCAGCACGTTCAATTTCCGAACCTAATTCTTTTACATCTGCGAATGTTTCAATACTCTTTGGAAGATATTTGTAGGCACCGCTTTTATCTCCCGAAATAAATGTTGCCGTAATTGGCATAACTTTATTCGTGTAAAAAGAATTTAGATTACGGACAAACCAGTTTTTAGGTGTTGAAAATTCAAGAACTATCAACCGCCCTGCTGGCCTCAGTATTCTATGAAACTCTGCAAAAGCTTTAGAAGGTTCTTGCACGTTTCGAATTCCAAATGCAATTGAAACAACATCTGCAGAATTATCTGGTAAATCCAAATCCATGGCATCGCCTTGACGGTACTCAATTTCCATCGAGGACGCTTCTGCTTTCTTAATTGCAAAATCGAGCATCGCCTGTGTGAAATCGATACCGATAACTGAGCGTACATTGGCTTTGTAAAAAGCCATGGATAAATCACCTGTACCACAAGCGACATCGACGATATCTTCGGTTCCAGTTAGTTTCGCCAACCGCACGGCGCGTGAACGCCAAACTTGGTCCTGCCACATTGAGTGAACCCTGTTATTCAAATCATATGAGCGTGCAATCGAGGTAAACATCGCTTCGACTCGCTCTGCCTTGTCTTGCGCACCATGTGGATTTTTAGACAGGTCAGCATCACTCCAAGCGGGCGCAGTAGTGGTTTTTTGCGATATTTCATCAGGAAGAGTCATATATACCATGATACCCCTATAGTCCAAGTAGCATGTATGCCGTTACAATTAGCAGTACTACTTGGAGAGATCAATGATTATTGACTGTCATACACGACTATGGTCCGACGCGAGGCAACTCGGGTTAGAGACCGCCGAAACACTTGCTAAGAGCGCACCCAAAAGTTGGGCTGAGCCCTCTGGCGATTCTGCTGCGCATGGCAGAGCAACTTCATGCATCGATGCATCTTTTGTCATTGGCCATCGCGCGGACCTCGTCGGCGCAAATGTTCCAAACGAATTGATCGCTGACTATATTGGCCGAGATCCACACCACCGACTTGGTATTGCTGGCATTGACCCACTTGCCGATACTATCGAACATGATTTAGCGACTGCCCTTGACCTTGGTTTTGTCGGCATCGCTCTGTCGCCTTCACTTGCTGGATTTCATCCAACTCACTCATCTGCGATGAAAGTTTACGAGTGGTGTTGTGAGCATGGGCTTCCTGTTTTAGTAACGATGCCTCAACCAATTCCCTCCGCAGCAGTACTCGATTTTGCACGACCAATTCACTGGGATGAAGTCGCAAGAACATTCCCTAATTTACATATTATGTTTACGCAAATGGGTTACCCATGGATTGACGAAATGTTAGTTCTTGCTGGCAAACATAAACATGTCTTTGCAGAAGTTTCTGGTGTTGCAACAAGACCATGGCAGGTGTACAACGCTCTCTCCACAGCTTGGAGTTTAAACGTGATGAACCGCCTTCTCTTTGGTTCGGGCTTCCCATTGTCAACGCCACAATTAGCAATTGAATCGTTGTACAGCGTGAATGTTTCCATCAAAGGAACGTTGCTCCCACCAATTCCTAGAGCCAGAGTAAAAGAAATTGTCGAACGCGATGCGCTAACTTCTCTTGGCATCGACTTTTCTACAATTACAGGCTCACAGGAAAACTCTACAAAAATCGCAAACAAAGGCGCGATACAATCAAATGAAGCATAAGTTATTTTTCCTTCCGTTATTGTTAGTAACTGCATGCTCAACTGGTGGCAGTACTACGCAAAATTCTTCGCTTGAGGTTCACTCTATGGGCCTTGACCGCGCGATTTTATTCACTAATTGCACAACTATCGTTTGCGTCGATGGCTTTGCAAACGAAGGTGATATTTGGATGACTGATATCCCGATGGACCAAATACAAACCGGCGATTTCTCCAATGGCCAAATTATCCACTTACAAATTTTGTGGACTCCAGTTGCAGGCAAAACACCGCTCGCTTCGACATCCACGAATTTGACCATTAAACACATCATTATTTCAGACGGAGTTGTCGGCGTATATGGAGGTGGTGGCTACTGCTGGAAATATGGCACTCCATCAGAGGGATTGTCACTGAATATTGAAGAAGCAACCATTGCACTTCAATCCCAATCCGAACATTTCAATGATTTGTTAAGCCCCGCAACAATGGTAGGCAAAATTTCAAGTGTGCCCAACAGACAAGTTGCAAACCAAATATCGAATGCAGCCCAACGAGTTCTTCAATAGTTACAAAGAACTATTGTTACTTTGCTGTAATTTCACCAATGCGAACTTTAAGTAAACGTTGACGGTGACCGGTCTTTCGGCGGTACCCTTTACGTCGTTTAAACTTAATAACATCAATTTTCTTATCCTTGAACTCTTCAAGAACTTCGACTGAAACAGATGCGCCTTCAACGTATGGAGTGCCAATAGTTGGCTCTCCATCACCACCAAGCATGAGAACATTCTCAAGCATGAATGTATCGCCATCCAAATCACGAATATCTACTTCTAGCACATCACCGGTGCTAAGTTTAATTTGTGTTCCACTGTCTTCTACTATTGCGTACATAATGAGGGCTCCTGCCTTTTGGGGAACATAGCATTATAGCAAACATTTTCATCTCAACCGATAGTTTGTAAGCGGTCAACTGCCTTTTTTAGTGTATCTAGCCCCTTGCAGAAGGCAAAGCGGACTAATCCCTTGCCTTCATCGCTCTGGCTGTAGAAAGCTGAAGGTGGAATTCCAACTACCTTGCACTGCTTTGCAAGATGATGGCAAAACGCAACATCATCGGCAAAACCAAAAGGCGTGTGATCAGCAAGTACAAAATAGGTGCCTTCCGGGCTGTGTACATTAAACCCAACGGAACGTAAGCCTTCGACAAGCACATCGCGACGTTGTCGATACTCTGCGGTGTACTCTTCAAAGTACGAATCGGGTGCGCGAAGCGCTGTTGCTGCAGCTACTTGAAGTGGAGTAGCCGCACAAAATGTTGTGAACTGATGTGCACATCGAATTCCTTCTGTGAGCCGTTGCGGAGCAACAGCCCAACCAATTTTCCAACCCGTTACAGAAAACACCTTACCGAGAGAACGAAGCGTAATCGTTCGTTCTTGCATTTCAGGAAGAGTTGCAATCGGTATGTGCTTGCCGGTGAGAACCAATTTGTCGTACACCTCATCTGATAATACAAGTGCGTCATGCTGAATCGCAAGTTCTGCAATGAGCGAGAGTTCTTCCATTGTAAAAACCCTACCCGTTGGATTATGGGGAGAATTCACAATAATCATTTTCGTTTTGTCAGAAAATGCCGCGCGTAGTTCCGCTTCGTCAAGAGTAAAGTTCGGAGCATGCAACGTTACCATTTTCACGGATGCACCCACCATCGCAAGGCATGCTGTGTACGAATCGTAAAATGGTTCGATGACTAGAACTTCGTCCCCTTCGTTTACAAGACCTAGAATGACATTGGATATTAATTCTGTGCTTCCACACGAAACCGTCACCTCGTTCATAGGGTCAACTGGGAATTCAAAAATATCTGCGATGGCTTGAACAAGCAAGGGATGGCCAGCGGGGCGAGAGTATTGATTTTCGCCATCTTGAATTGCTTTGATAGCTGCGTCTTTTACAAAATCTGGTGCGTCAAAATCAGGAAAACCTTGACCAAGATTTATCGCGTCATTTTCCGTTGCAATGCGACTCCATGTCGCAAAAACAGATTCACCAAAGTTCGACAATCGGTTGGATGTAGTCATCCCCATATGATATTCCATTCACCTTCGGCTAATTAACGGCTTTAACACATTTTAGTAAAGAGTGCTAATTAATAGCATGCGAGAATTTGGTTAGAAAATGGATTCCAGTGCTATTGCCGAGCCCGTCGGACTTGGAGCTGGACAAACGTATAAACAAACACCACATCCAGTGCAACTTTCGCTATTGATTATTGGTCGTCCCGCTTCCATCGTAATTGCACCTTCAACAGGGCAATGCTCCACGCATACGGTGCAAACTGTTCCCTGAAAGGCAAGGCACGTAACACTATCAATCTTTGCAATTCCCATCGCAACAGGCGCATCCATTCGTAACACCCCCGCCTCACAAACTGGCACACAAGGCATATCATCACACATCAAACAAGGTTGTGAACTTGCATCAATGATAGGCAAGCCCGCAAGTATTCCCTCGCTTTCGGGAGTGCGAAAAATTGCGTGGGGTGGACATGCCTGTAAACATGCATCGCATTTTGTGCAACCAACCATAAACTCTGATTCAGGAACTGCATGCGGTGGTCGGTGGACGAAGCCACCACTTCGGCGCGATTGCCCCACAGGTTTTTTAAGTTGGAACATTGGCACATCTTCTTTTGAGATGAGTTCTGCTCCTCTTTCACGAATTCGCTTTATCCAATCGCCTTTTAGCAATCCCCGTCGAGAAATGTGCTCATCTTTACTCATCCGATTACCACAGCGTAAATAAGAGGCAAGTGAGACGAAACAATTTTCCAGTGTACTCCGCCATCAACTGAAAAAAATAATCCACCAGTGGTTGAGCCCATCACAAGGAATTCGACAGTTTCTTCTGGACACTCAACATGCCTATCCAATCGGTTTGTAAATCGAATCGTTGCCATTTCGGCATTTAGTGTACAGCAGAGTGCCTAACTCTGGGTATGATGCCTCGAAGATGACATGGATTGATTGGACTATTGTTGGACTATACGTTGCAACAGCTATTGGTATTGGCGCTTGGTTCACAAGGAAAGCGAGCAAGGGCACAAGCGACTTTTTTGTTGCTGGCCGTTCACTTGGCTGGTTTGTTGCGGGTACATCCATCGTTGCCACTACATTTGCAGCGGACACGCCAGTCTTTGTCGCGGGGATGACTCGAACAACTGGTATTTCCGCAAACTGGTTTTGGTGGAGTGTCTTGATTGGTCAAGTTGCAACAGCAACGATTTTTGCACGGCTTTGGCGAAGAACTGAAGTGCTTACAGATGTTGAGTTCGTAAAATTCCGCTACGGCACTGGCTCGATTACAACAGCGCTTCGAATATTTAAATCGTTTTTCCAAGGGATTGGCGTGAACTGCGTTGTCATGGCAGCGGTCACACTTGCAATGGTAAAAATTACGACTGTCTTACTTGGCATCGAGCCTGAACACACATGGATTGTCCTTCTCGTGCTTGCTTCTGTTGGGCTTTTATACTCAGCAATGTCTGGTTTGTATGGCGTGGTCTATACCGACATCGTGCAATTCTGCTTAGCAATGGCTGGCTCCATCGGCCTTGCGGTCATCGCCTACATTGACGCTTCCAGTGGCGAAGGCATGATGGCAAAATTAACGAACGCAACAGAATTCAAACCAGAGCTTCTACATTTCTTCCCTCGCTTTGACGAAGTAAGTTGGCCACTTTTCACTTTCGTCATCTACATCATGATGCTGTGGTGGGCATCTGCTCCTGGCAAAGGCTATTCCGTACAAAGACTTCTTGCTACAAAAAGTGAACGTGATGCAAAACTTGCATTCCTCTGGTATGCATTTTTACATTATGTTCTTCGCCCTTGGCCGTGGATTGTTGTCGGCTTGCTATCACTTATTTATTTCCCCACCGTTGAAGATGCAGAAACTGTTTTTCCACTCATGATTGACCACTTCCTACCAGTTGGTCTCAAGGGAATCATGGTTGCTGCAATGCTCGCTGCGTTCATGAGCACAATCGACACGCATTTGAACTGGGGCGCGTCGTACATCGTCAACGATGTGTATGAGCCGTACATCAATCCAAATGCGTCCCCACGACATTACGTCTGGACTGCCCGCTTTGCAATGGTATTCATTATGATCGCTGCAATAATCGCAACTACCCTTATCTCAAGCATTCTGGGAGCATTTATGTTTCTGGGAGTTTTCTTTGCAGGTATAGGAACGGTCATGATTGCGCGTTGGTTTTGGTGGCGCGTCAACGCCTTCACAGAACTAGTTGCAATCATCGCAACAATTATTATCGCAAGCGCAACACTCATCTTGATTCCAGATATTACTCTTGAAGACGAAACAATTAACAAATTCGGTTTGCGTGTTCTTATTACTACATTTGCAGTAATGGCTATTTGGATTCCCGTCGCATTCCTCACCGAAAAAGAGCCAAGCGAAGCAGCAATAACATTCCACGAGAAAATGCGAATCGGTGGTATTGGTTGGAATAATATTTCAAAAATTCCGGCAGAAGTAACGACTGGACTTTACGAGTGGGTACTTGTCATGGCTTTATTGCTTTGCATTCTTCTTGGTACCGGCAAATTACTTTTCCACGAATGGCTAACTGGTGGAATTCTAATTGGTTTTGCTGTGTTGCTATTCATACCGTTTTTATCCATTTTAAAACGGGCAAGAAATAGTTAAGGGCACGAGCCCCAAGCGTCAATCAGTGTCAGTAAGTCCGTTACATTCACTGCATTATCTCCGTTTAAATCTGCAGCACATCCATTACAAACTCCCCATGAATCAATAACCGTTAGCAAATCTGCTACATCGACAATTCCATTTTCGTCAATGTCTGCGGGACAAACAGGCGCCATGATTTGCACAGCCCAAATTACAGTTTGTTTCATTGTTGCATCACGAGCAACTTCATCCCTAACCCAATCTGTTGGATCAACCACTTCTACCCGTAAATTATGCAATCCAACAGGCAAGTTAAGTGAAGGCAGTGCAATACTTGCTTGCCCATCTATTCCTAATGATGTGCCTTCTAAAAACCATTGAATTTGCATCGGATGTCCAATTTCAACGACGGTAACGAATACTGTTTCTGTTCCATCAAGAATGCCCGCAGGTGTGTAATCGTCAAGTGGATTGACAATGTTATACATTTCTAAAATAAAAGATTCTGCAGATGGTTGATTAAATGGTCTACCCAACGCGCGCATCATTGAATTATTTGTTGGACGATAAATATCAAACTGCGAATACACCGCACCTTCAAAGGTGTCGACAAGACCGTCCCATTGCCAACTGTTTTCTCCTAGCCATGCTGCCCATTTCGTGCCATTTGCTGCCATCTCAGAAGCTGTATATATAGATGCGTTTCGTTCAGTTCTTTCAGGTCCTGTGTAATACGTAGAACCGCCGTAATCATATTCATCTGCTAAGTTTGCGAGACTGTGTCCCATTTCATGAATTGCAACATCCGTTGCAGCGCTATTCGCTCCGGCGAATGTTCCAATTTCCGCCCAAGAGTACCCTGCCCCTCCGTACATTGAAGAATTCGCAACTGCAAGAATTGCATCGGTGCTTGGAACATTATTTGCATACGACCAAGCAAGTGAAGTATCCACGCAAAGCAATCGTTCAATACCGCTACACCAAAAACCCATGTCCATCGCAGTATCGCGATTAATCCCATCAACTGGATCGTTGTCCACTCCTGATTCATTTGAAATGACATCAACACGATGCACATTAAAAAGTGGCAAATACGATTGCAATGGTTCAATACTAAAGAATGCATTTATAGCCGCATTGACATGAGATGCATACGAGTTTAAGTCTGCAATCATATACCCATCACCAACAAAAACTAAATCAATTCGATTTGTTGAAGGACCGTTTGAAATAATAGTTTCCACATTGCTCAATCCCCTATGAGCAACTCCATCTTTTGGTTGCGTTGGCATCATTAAGTTACCGCCTGCAAATTCACCTGTTTTAGTGACAGTGTCCCAATACACTTTTTCGAATTCTGGCTGGGATGCCGTCGCATAAGAGGTAATACAAACTAAAAAGGCGGTTGTAGGTTTGATACGCATGTGAATACAATCATACGACTAATAAACGCAAATTGCAAAGAAAAACCACACCTTAAATGAGTGTGGTTCTTCAAAACGGACAGGGCGGGATTCGAACCCGCGGTACCGGTATAACCAGTACGCCGGTTTAGCAAACCGGTGCCTTCAGCCGCTCGGCCACCTG
>JYMV01001848.1_pt1 | contig 21253 bp, 15 predicted proteins | sample 338911 | NCBI WGS metagenome assembly JYMV01 (sample SAMN03354496, study PRJNA234377) | hydrothermal vent metagenome | biome: Deep sea; feature: Hydrothermal plumes at the Eastern Lau Spreading Center, Western Pacific Ocean; material: Seawater | place: Tonga | collected 2009 | depth 2000 m m
AAATCTTGCCGAGATGTAATTTCATTGGGTGTCCGAGGCCAACGTCCGTCACCGGCGCTCCAACCATGGAGTTCACGTGCCCCGTGAGGAGCAAAACTAGCTCTGTGTTGTTGGATAATTTCTTCCGTTAGCCAATCCGGTGCAGCATTATCCTCGAACGGATTGCCGTACTTCATGGGCGTACGGTATGGGGTATGAGGATCCCACAAGTTAAAATGGACAAACCAATTATCCTCTTTACCGCGATCGCGGATCCATCGGAGTAAGGTAGGTGTTGCTTCTTCCGCTATTTCCATTCCCCCCTTTCCTGTATCGTATGCTTCACGAAATCCATCAATCACATGCCAAGCTGCATGACGATTGGGAAATGGGCTAACCATTACGGTATAGTAACCAGCTTGTTTCATGGCTGACATCCACGATCGGTAAGGCCCCCTGTTAGCAAATTGCCTTTCGGTTCCTTGTGAACGGATGTCTGCTTCTAATCCTCCATGGTTAACTACACCAGTGTGAATGCCAAACCGGCTGGTGAAAAGCGAGGTTCTGGAGGGAAGGCAGGGAGCATCGGTACAATAATAGTTGGTACAGCGTGCTCCTCTGGTAGCTAACCGGTCGATGTTTGGTGACGTGTTTCGGTGATAGCCATAACATCCTAGATGATCGGGTCTCAGAGAATCAATATCGATGTAAAGGATTCGCATTATACGTCCTTCAAATTTATTGACTAGTTTTAAATTTCTTTTGAATGGATATTAGACTAGAATCGACCATCACGAACTTCAAATTTTGTCGGTTTGTTTAATATTATTCCGTTAATCTGAACCCAGTGCGCTATCCATTCGATCATTTGATCTAAGGACACTTGGGGATAACCAAAAATTTTATGGCATCTAGAAGCATTAGTCAGTAAAGACATTTTGGCTTCATCTGATTCAAATATGGGATGGATGCCAAAGATTTCACCAAAACGGTTCGCCAGATACCGAACGGAAACGTTCTCCGGACCAGAAAGATTCAAAATGGCAGGCGGACTCTGGCAAAGCGTAAACGCGCGTAAAACAATAGCATTTGCGTCTCCTTGCCATATGACGTTGACGTTGCCCATTGTCAGATCTATTGGTTGCTTACTGACAACTTTCTGGGCCACGTCAAGCAAAATCCCATATCTTAGATCAATTGCGTAGTTCAAGCGTATAATTGTAACTGGTGTGTTAAAGCGGTTTGAGAAATATTCGAACATTCTTTCGCGACCAAGACAAGATTGAGCATACTCACCGACTGGATCTACTGATCCAATCTCCCGAGAACCTCCGACTGCAATCATTGTCAGTGGATAGACATTTCCAGTCGAAAAAACAATGATTCTGGAATTTCTGTATTTCTGAGCCACACGTCCAGGCAAATAGGTGTTCATAGCCCAAGTCAGCGACTTGTTGTCAGTTGAACCAAATTTTCGACCAGCCATAAAGATCACATTTGGTGTGTCGGGTAATTTGAACAGTTGATCGTCGTCTAATAGATCGCAGGTAATTGTTTCTATCCCGGATTTTCTCAGTTCTTTGTTAATACCATGTACCGAAAATCTGGAAACTCCGATTACTTTACTGTCTATGCTGGAATTGTCAATGGCACGTTTGGCCAGTTTTGCCAAAGTTGGCCCCATTTTCCCTCCAACACCAAGAATAAGTAGATCTCCTTCCAACTCCGACATGGCATTAACCACGTCTTTTGTAGGATAGGACATGATATCTTCTAGTCGTTCTATGGTTTCTATCTTATCGAGCATGGTTTGAACATCCAAAGACAAAATCATCAACGTCAAACACAAATCCGTATGCGAGTGCTACACGCCACAGGCCGATCTCTTTGCAGGTTTCGTTCCTTGCTGTTTCCTTGTTCTCAACTGCTGTCACCGCTTGACGGAACGCCGAGCACATGATGCCTCTCTTATGCATCTCAGCTATTCCCCCAGGCGACAGCAACAGACACCAGTTAATGGCAAAACCAGCATAGATCAGGTGATTCACACCGTCAGCCTGACACAAAGCAAAAAGCTGATCGCTGTTCTCAGCGATGCCTTCATCACCAACAGGTTCCGCTGCTTCTGGAAAATCTAGGTTTTCAAAACCGCATCGTACATCCGGGCTATTATGGGAACCGACAAAAACATTTTCGGTTCTAAACTTCCGCAGATTCTCAAGCGTTGGATCACTATCGACTTTTTCAATGGGCTGAGGGGAATTTCGAGTTAATTGAGTTGCTCGATGATACCCTGAATATTTTTTGTAGTATTCACCACTACTAACGACATGAAAAAGTTTTAAGTCAGATTCGCGAATCGCATTGAGGAGACCAGGAAAAACGGTGCGGCAGGTTTCATCAGCTCTTGGAATGTACTCAACCGCGCGATACCAACCAGGATACTGCTCACGCGTTCCGCAGTCCCAAGCATGCATGACAACAACGGCCGTGTGATCAAGTGACAAATTGACTATGGCTTTTTTCCACCCTCCATATCCTTCACCAGGTACATCTAAATCGAAGTCTGCGTCAAATTGTTGATAATAGTTTGCTTGTACTGGAAACACTCTCATAGAATTAATAACGTATTTATTCTTGGGTTCTTCACAAATTAACCTTGATCTCTTGGTTCGCTGGAATATCGATAATTATTTCGGCAAAGTTAAATCCATAAACCGAAATTAGTTTCCAGTCAATCAAGCATTCATCTATCTGGATGGAGAAATCGTTCATGGTATCAGCAATCGGGAAAATAAAAGTTGCACTTCTAATTGAGATGGGAGATGTTATACCAAACCTGTTTTTGTCTTGATGAACAATCTGGATCTGGCGACGTTTCTGCTCCCAATCACCAATTTTTTGACTTGTCCACCATTCCATCCCTTGTAGGTGTGCATATTCAACCACGTCAATGACAGATTCTCTGACACCGGGTTTTTCGATATGGGCAGGATGAAAAAGGAAATGAGCTATCCCATGATGCCTGGCGACACTATCAACAAGTCCGCGTCCGTAAAACATTGGGCATGTAATGACTAGATCCTGCGTCAGCATATTAATTTCTAACACATTGATCCGCTTTCCATTATCGTCAATTGGATACCATGGATGTGATCCACCAAATGGAAACCCAATCGTACCAAGCTTGCTCGGACCTTTTGATTGATCAACTTCGATACCTTTTGCCTGGCACCAATGAAAAAATTCCAGCCGATTTTCCCAACGCGTATAATGGTTCTTGTTGGACTTGAGTTTAGATATGCCTGCTTCCCGAATCAACCATTGATGCTGATAATTAAAGTCGTCTCGCGTCCAGCTGGTATAAGTCTTCTTCGTCAGTGCATCAAAATGAAGCGCAATTTCATAATCCCGATCCTGAAGCGTCTGATAAAATTCTGGTGTATATCCACCTGGATAAATAATGCACCAAGTTGTTTTAATATCCAGGTGGTCAGTCACTTCCAATAGCGACCGAGCCAATTGCTGATCGTTGTGATCAGAATCGTGCGACATCATGGCGATTGATTTCAGTCCTCGCGGATAGTACCATAGAATTGGGGTTGTCCGGGACTTCACCTCAAAACAGCGCAAGATAGCTTTGATAATTAGTTCACGTAACTCGTCTGTTATCGGTTCTAGGAAAACTGGTTGTGTGTCAGGAATGATTGGCGTCCGGTCCCACTCCCAATTCAGAACAAACCCATCTTCTGTCTTTAGGATGTCATCATCAATTGGAGCCGATCCGTCAGGTGCAGGTTGTCCATCTTGTGTAACTGGAATACCCTGTTGAATCAAGACAATTGACCCGATGAGGTCAGCCGCCAAGGCAACAGTGTAACCTTTGCCATATCTGTTTTCGACGATTGCATCACCAGCAGGTTGATACTGTATGTCAGCCAATTTAGCCAAGGGGGTGCCTGCTGTGGCATGGAATTTGGTTCCTCCGAAGATATGGAGCGAACTTCGCAAACCTGACGTGATCGGTGAAGATTCTTCCAGTTCAATGATGTAACCTTCCTCTATCACTTCAGTTATCCTGACACCAAAAATTTCGCTGAGTTCAGGATCACTATCCAACCAGATGGCTGCTCCTCCTGATTTGACATATTCCTCAATTTTATTTTTATCTGATCGATCAAAATGTAAATCTCCGATTAAAATGATTAAGGTCCGCAGATCAATTTGATTGCCTAGATTTTCTGCACGAACCAGATCATAAGAGATTCCCGCGTGTGCTAATATTTCCTCAATATAGAAAACCGTAGTGCTAGAGCTAGGATCTAAAACCACTGCAATCTGGCAAATTGGTGTTTGCTGATTAATCATTTTTTTCCAATGAACACTTTGATTGTTTATTCTATTGACTTACTATACCATTTCGAAATGATAAGCTCAATTTATGGATAATTTCGTTCAAGACAGACTCAATTGTTGTTTTCATCACTAACAGCTTTTACCTGCGGTACCAACCATGCTGGTGTTTCTAATGTGTAGTGAAACTCTTTAGCTGAATACACGTTTCTTTAGTCAGTATGGATTTAGGAATTTAGTGAGGCTGAGAAAAATGGAATTGATTATACTGTTTCTGTGTGCGTTAAAATTCAAACTTGAAAAGTCAAAACAAACAGTAGAAATCGAAGATGAAGTTGATTAAACGATAAGGGGCCACAGATTCGGACAGGATAAGCTAAGAACGGAATTTATTCTTCTTTCGGATACGCATATTATTGCTGACACTTTCAAAGTGGCATATGGTGTCAATCTGGCAAGTGTTTTCCTTGTCTTGATAGTAACTGTTGCGTCAATTCAATGTTATCAGTGCTTTTTATCTGTTTATAAATTTCGAGGGCTTTTCGGAGTGGGGCTTTTGCTTGGTCTTCATTGCCCATTTCGATCAGAACTTCCCCTGTACATCGACTTGCCTCTGCAATCTCCAGTGTCATATTAGCTTTATCAGCGATTTCGGCGGCTTTTGAAAAGCTTGCTATGGCTTCGCTCCAATCTTTCTTATGTTGTTGTACCATCCCCACTTTGTTCCATGCGTGTGCAATGGCTTGAGGAACACCAATTTCTTCCGCAGTTTCTAGTCCTTTTTGACTGTATTTTTCCGCAGTTTCAAGATTGCCATTCTTGAGGTTTACCCCGGTTAAATTGATGTACACTTCTGCAAGCCCTGGTAAATTCCCAATTTCTTTCCGAATGTCTAAGCTGATAAGATAATGGTCAATTGCCTGATCATTATTCCCTTGTCTAAAGTGAAAATTGCCGATATTGTTTTCAACATTGGCAACACTTTCTCGGAGGCCTGAACTCTGAGCAATCTCTAGCGCGTCCTGATAGCATTGAAGCGAGGCGTCAAAATTGTTCATTGTTGAATATAGTGATCCTAGGTTGCTGTAGGAATTCGTCAATCCAACATTGTCACCTATTTGTTTCTTTAGCTCAATGCTCTTTTGGTAATTATCTAAAGCCTGATCTACTTTTCCTGTCGTATTCGCAACGAGTCCCAGGTTGTTATAGAGTTGTGCCATGAGCATTTTATCGCCAATTCGTTCTGCTTGGGAAATTCCATTTTCAAAATATAAGTTGGTTTTTTCGAGATCTCCTCTTCTAAAGTAGTGATTTCCAAGATTTTTGTTAGTGGATGCAATTATGTCGTAAGCAGTCGTTCCTTCTACCAGTTTCAACGCATGTGTGGTCGCGTCAATGGCTCGAATATAATCGCCTTTTTGAGAATGGATCCAGCCTAGAGCATTATAAATTTTTGCTTCTTCCACCAAATCTGGTTGATCTCTTAGATTCTCAAGTGCCTGTTGCAACATTTCTGTCGCTGTTTCGTACTCTGATCGTTTCTCAAAAACGTCTGCTATCTTACGTTTGATTTTAGCTTTCCCTAGTACAGATTCAGTTATCCGCGCGGCTTGCTCAAAATGTTTGATCGCTACATCGAATTCACCTTGAATTGCGTATACATCACCTAATCCTTCATGAATGATTATTTGTTCCTCAAGCAAATCCGAGTTGGATTCTCCAAGGTGTTCAAGTCCCTGCATATAGAGTTTAAGTGCCACTTGATGGTTGTACTGTTGTTTTGCTTTTCTACCTGCTTTAGCTAAGTGGATGAGAGCCTTCGACTCATCGTTCCCTTGATGATAGTGGTGCGCTAATTGTTCATATACTCTTTCAGGGTTGTCTTGGTGTTTAAGCCGCATGCTGTCGCCAATTTGAGTATGTAAATTGCGCCGTGTTAAAACTGGAATCATCGAGTAGGCGATATTATGCATTACGATATGCTCAAAGACATATTCAAACTGGCCGCTAGACGAGTTTTGGGGGCCGATCATGTCCAGCGCAATGAGTTGACCTAGGCTTGTATCAAGATCAATCGCATCCTCCGATATCTGTTCGAGGATAGCGTAATCGACAGTCCGACCTATGACAGCACAACGTTGCAATATAGATTTAGGGTCGTTAGACATCCTGTCAATTCGGGCTCGTAACATCTGTTCAAGCGAATCTGGAATATCAATCTCATCTACATTTTTAACAGTTATCCATTGATTTTGGAAAACTTCAATTTGTTCTGATAACCGTCTGGCGATATATGTTTGTTCGCCGCTACTAATCCTCCAAAGTTGTCCTGTCTCCTGGGTTGAAACAACAAAATTAGAATCAAACTCAACATGATTTTGTCCAAAACCAGCGAGTAATTCTTCCGGCATAATTCCGTCATCTAGTTGGGTCTGGTATTGGTCATCGAAGTCAATCTCAAATAGCTTAATCTGCTGAATCACCTGATTATCTATCAGTAATCGAAGCATTTCTTCCATGTAGAAGGGGTTACCACCAGCATTTTCGATGATTCTTTCTTTTAGTGAGTCAGCATTAATTAAAGTTAATAATCCTTCTAGCAAATCTCGACTGGCTTGAGGTGACAGGGGATCCAGTTCTATTGAGGTATACTGATTTGGAATTCGATTGGGTCCCTCATCGTTGATGTGCCAGCAGAATTCTGTTCGTTCAGGTCGATAGACAGCCAGTAAGAAGATTGGGTTGTTAACTATTGATCCTGCAAGAAAAAAAATAAGGTCAAGAGAAACTTGATCCATCCAATGGAGATCCTCTAAAACGAGGGTCACTGGTTTGCGTCTAGATTCTGCAATCAGAATGTCTCTGATGGCTGCAAACGTACGTTGTCTTCGGCCTTCAGCATCTAGGTATTTAACTTTTTCAGCGTAATCACCTCCAAAGTTTAAAGCAAAAAGTTGACTGCCAATATAGGGTATAATCTCGTCTGACAAATCTTGATCCGATTCCCGAAACAGATTTTTAATCCTATAGACCAGTTTTTCTGTAATTTCATCATCGTTATCAGTCTCTTGTATATCAAAATATGCTGTGAAAACGGAAATGAAAACTGAATACGCCATCTGAGCAGTATTTTCAAAGCTACTACCTTCTAGCCATGTTACACGCCCTCCCAGAGTCGAATGTAGTTCCCGTTTCAACCGTGATTTTCCAAGTCCCGCTTGGCCTATTAGACTGATAAAATATCCTTGATTTTGCCATAGCAACTTGGATTTATCGTGTGAAGTCTTAAACTCGGTTCCTCTGGAAACAAATACTTTATTAAGAAGAGAAACACCTCGTTTCAGTTCCGGATCTTTTCTTTTTCCTAAAGCTCTATATACTGGAATCAACCGGCCGCCAACCTCAACATCGGCCTTTTTTTCATAATTGAAAAGAGTGCGAGTGAGACGGTATGTTCGTTCCCCCACCAGCATCTCACCCGTTTCAGAAATATCTTCAAGTTTTTCAGCCAGTTCGACAGGTTCCCCAATAACAGTATAGTCCATTTTTTTCGTATCATCTGTACTGATGTTACCGATTGAAATCCTACCGGTATTTACCCCAATGTGCACATTTAGTGGGGGCATATCCATTTCAACAGCCATCCGATCACTAAAGCGCTTAATTTCGTCCATCATTTCTAATCCAGCTTGAACTGCTCGTTCTGGATCGTTTTCATGGACAATCGGCGCACCAAAAATGGCAACCAATGCGTCACCGATTATGCGATCAATAATACCTTCATATTTGTAAACAATCTCGCCCAAATCATGATGGCATTTGTCCATCAGTAGTGCCATCTTACTTGGATCATCTTTAAACTTTTCTGACAAGGCAGTGAATCCACTAAGGTCGGAGAAAAGTATGGTAACAATCTTTCGCTCTCCTTGAACGGTTGATCGTGCTGCGTCAATTTTGTCACGTAAATGGGGAGGAATCGATGCTTGTAGCCTTTTCTGTCTCTCTTCTTCAGATTCTTTGACTGTCGTAATTCTTGCTGTTTCAGGTTTCTTATCTACTACGGAAAAGATGGGAACTGGTTCAGCAATGCCTTTAAAGCTTTCTGCTGGAAGAGATTGATAGACAAAGAAGTCTTTTGTTAGATGATATACAGACGGGCTGACAACAACCTGTCTTGATGCTGCTTTGGTCTTAATACGAGCTGCCAAATTGACGGTAGGTCCAAGCACGGTTGTATCTGTATATTGATCGGTTCCAATTCCGCCCACCCAAGCAATGCCGCTATTAATACCAACATGGATGTCAACGCCTGAAAACTTGCTAGTAACCTTGACCATATCCATTGCCGCCAAAACCGCACAAGCGGGATCATCTTTATTAGTAACCTGTGTTCCGAAAGTTGCCATAAAAAAGCCGCCTTGAATTTTATCGGTTGTACCGCCATATTTAGCAATAATGTTATCTAACTCAAGATCAAGTTGTTGTTTTACAATGGATATTTCTTCGATCATATCCATGTTGGCATTGGAATCAGCTTCAAACCCCTCAATCGCAGCAAAAATGACACTAATTGGTTTCTCAACACCGAAGCCGCCTTCTTTTTTTCGACGGTTTTCGGAATTCTTCAGTGTTCGCTCTATTAATTCGCTGCTATCAGATTTTTGTGTAATAGAGTTGTCAAGTGAACTTGTCTCTTCGAGTTCTTCGGTCATCACAATTTAGTGCTACGCTCCATACCTAACGTTTAACTAGTTTCGTTTATGCATGCGTATTGTTAACGATATAATAGTGGCAGTAATGCTTATTTATCTGATCCTGGTTTCTCAATTTTCACATTTGCTTAATTGGATTGAGCGTATTTTAGTGATTATCAGCCATTGTCGCACTAGTCTATTTTGCTATCTGGTTAGTGTCATTGACATGATTGCTATACGAAAGTCATGGGATTATTGTTCAGATAAGGTATCTATTGAAATCTAGTCCCAAACTAATATTCCGTTCAAAGATTGGTGGGTTGCGAAATGTTATATGAACTGTCATCTCTTGTTTGTCCAGAAATGTTTATATTACCTGAAGTATGAATTAACGAATTTGTAATTTTAACTACATTGACCATGCTATTATCTCATTACGGTAGTCAAGTTTCAAGTTCAAGTCGTCAGCTTTACAAGGAGATAAACTGAGTTAGATGTATATTAAAGATCTTCATTCATGGGCCATTACACCGGGTGAAGCCGCCCAAATTCAAAACCAACTCCGTTCCCAAATAATAGATGAAGATGACTTGGATGAGATTCAGTTTGTTGCCGGAATGGATATTGGATTCAAAGGCAATCTAGCACGTTCGTCAATTGTTGTTCTTCGTTATTCGGATCTGGAGCCAGTCGATTTGGCTGTGGCTGAGGCAACCGTCAGTTTTCCCTATGTACCCGGACTGTTGTCCTTTCGGGAAACGCCATTGTTGCTTGAAGCTGCTAAGAAGCTGAGGACTGAACCAGACCTGATCATTGCTGATGGACATGGACTAGCGCATCCGAGGCGTTTCGGCATAGCCTGCCATCTAGGGTTAATACTAGATAAACCAGCTATCGGTTGTGCAAAGTCTCGTCTTTGTGGTACCTACAACGAACCAGGCAATGGGAAAGGTGCGTCTGAACACATTCATGATAAGGGAGAAATCATTGGGGCCGTACTTCGTAGCAGATCAAATGTTAATGTCGTGTATGTGTCAGTTGGACATCGTGTATCACTGAAAACAGCAATCGAATTGACGCTTTCCTGCTGCAACCAGTACAGAATTCCAGAAACAACCCGCTACGCACATAAAGTTGCTTCCGGTGAATCGGTTTCACTGGTTCAGCAAATGTCGATTTTTAACTAGTTTCTTGGCCTTCTAAAGTGACCCGTCCGGTGCGGTGCGGCGACTCGTAAACTGCCAATTCTTCGGGGGTCGGATCAGCAATTGGACATTTGCTTGGTCCTCCCCAAGATAAGAACCCAGGTGAACACTTAAAAAGGATGGATCGGCGCATGCGATTTTCTGGTTTCCAAGGCAAGGTGCCATGGACTAAGGCTTCATTAAATATAATGACGGCACCCGCCTTTGCTGAAATTTGCTTAACAGTGCCCAAATCATTTTTCGTTGACAGCATTTGACTAAGTGGACGATAGTTTGATTTGTGACTTCCCGGTATACAAGCAAATCCGCCATCGCCTTCTTGGACATCAGTAAGTTGCCATGATGCGACACAGAGCCCACATTGCATCTTCCCATGTTCAAATCGATGATACTGGCTCGGATCAAAGGTCATACCGCCGTGTAGCCAATGGCCTTCTGTTCCTTGCTCCATCTGAATTAACCCAGGACCGTGATCCAAGCGAAAACCAGAACCAAGTATTTCGTTAAAAATGTCAATGATTCGAGGGTGTGTTAGCATCCGGCGGAATGGATCACACCACGGCGGATCAAAAGTTAATGGATTTTGCCTAAACTCACCACGTCCCTTTTCAGCTTTTAATTTTTCGGAATTGTGCGAGAGCCCAGGTTCACGGTTAACAATTAATTCAGTATGGCGGTCGGTTGCCTCGTTTGCTACAATGATTTCTTCCTGAGTCAGGATATCATCAATAACAACATATCCCCATAGATCAAATAAAAATTTTTCTAGATCTGTCATATTTGTCCTCCCTTGTGTTCTTTTTTACTACACAGTATGCGTATATTGAAAGATAATACTCATAAACGATCAATTTTTCTAGATATTTCTGATTTTCAACAATTGTAGTGTGTAGAGTTAGTGTAGGATTCCTATAAATTCTATCTATAGCTTATATTCCATATAACTTGATTGAATGGCTATAGCTAGCTAATGATACAAAAAGGTTAATAAAAATGGAAACAGGAAAGAAAAAATTGAAGTCATCAGAACTTTTCCACGAATCAGATTACTGATAGAAAATAACTGACTAATGAAGTTTAAGCAAATAATATTTCGGATTTTGCCTTGCTTGTTTCGGTTCGTTTTTTTGTGCTTAGTAATTAATGGCGTTTTTCGAAAATAATTTTTGCTTTAAATTTACGATCTAGAATAATATAATTCAACTTTGGTTTCAATAGATGAGGAAAGCATGGTCCAACGCAAGAAGATCGCTGCAATAATCACTACCTTTTATCCTGCTTCTCACGCTGACGTTATTATTGCTAAGTTCGTTAATGGATTTCCTACAGATGAAGGATTATTACCTCCAAAGGTAGATATTGTTTCAATGTACATGGATCAGGTTCACCAGAATGATATTGGTCTGGATTTAGCTGAAAAAAATAGTATCCCGGTTTATCCTAGCGTTCGTCAAGCACTTTGTTTGGGAGGCAGCGAACTGGCAGTAGATGGGGTATTATCCATTGGTGAACATGGAGACTACGCTTGGAATGAAAAAGAACAGCATCTGTATCCACGTCGTTATTTTTTCGAACAGATTGCTGGTGTAATAGCCACTTCTGGTCGGCCAGTACCTGTTTTTAATGATAAGCATTTGTCTTATAATTGGTATGATGCCAAGTGGATGTATGACCGTGCACAGAAACTGAATATTCCTTTCATGGCAGGTTCATCCGTACCTTTATTCTGGCGAAATCCTTGGTTGGAACACAGTTTAGAAACCAATATAGAAGAAGCATTGGTTCTTAGCTATGGCGGTTTGGACGCCTACGGTTACCATGCGTTTGAGGCTTTGCAAGCCATGGTGGAACGCCGTATCGGAGGCGAAACAGGTGTCGTAGCTGTCCAATGTTTGGAGGGCGAAGCAGTCTGGCAGGCAGGTAATGAAGGTCTCTGGTCACGCGATCTGGCGGAAGCTGCAACTCTAGTTGGAGAAACCAAGGAAGGAAATATGGAAGAATTATGTGAAGAACCGATAGCTTTCCTGATTGAATATAAAGATGGATTGAAAGCTGCGGTCTTACACCTTAGAGGTTTTGCTAACGAGTGGAGTTATGCCAGCCGGGTTGATGGAGAGATTCAAGCTACAGGCATGCGGGGGTATGGTCCTCCTTATCCGCCTTTTAGTTACCTCGGTTTGAATATACAGGAGATGTTTCTCACCGGAATACCACAATATCCGGTGGAACGCACCTTGCTAGTTAGTGGAGGGTTAGAAGCATTATTGGATTCACGTTATCGTGGTTATGTCCGGTTAGAAACGCCTCATTTGGATGTTGTTTATCAGGCTTATGAAAAAGCACCAATTCGATCAACTAACCCGTTTCCTTCCGGTGCCAGCAAAGGATTACAGGAATAGCAATCTACCACAATACATAATCCTAAAATAATGACAGAACCAAAACCAAGTAAGTTGAAGCTTAGAGGGGAGACGGATTGCTGTAGTAGGTGGTGATATAGTTGCCCAAGTTTATACAACCGACATCGAAAAATTGCTGCTAATTGCCGAAAGTTGGGTCACCCGATAATTAACTTGCTGAGGAATGAGGACGCTACGGTGCCTTGGGTTTGAGCTGATTACCGCTAATGGGTTGTGGATGTTCCTTAGAATGGCTAATCATCTCTCCTTAAATTAACATGAAAAGATTTCTCATGCTACTGTTTCTTAGCTTTTTATTCTCAAACGCTTATTGGTGTCAGATTCATTTGACTAAACACTTTCATGGCTTTAGGTAAGAAATGCGTTGCTGAACACATGTAACATTTATGAGGAAAATCCAATGGGGGCTTTTGCTAATCCAAAGATAAAGACAGATTGTCTTGGTGATATCGACACACCAACAGTTGAGGAGTTGCAAAAAATGCATTGGAGCCAGTATATTCTTCATGCATGTAATGGTAAGTTAACATCAATTTCCGTGGAGAAGAATTGGCTGCCTCGTGATCCAGTAGTTAATCCTCAAGGTGTATGTGTTGCTCTTGGGCGGGACGATACCGTATACGTAATTTTGCCAACTATGATCTGCAAATCATCTGACGGTGGGCGGACTTGGAATTCATATCAATGTACTGACACGAATGGAGCGTTTGAAATCTTAAACGATGGGACGTTTATTAGGTTGTTTGGTGGGGATATCAATCAGCCGGTGATAGTACAGTCCTCTTCAGATGAAGGACGGACTTGGAAAGAAATTTCTCAGATTGAATTACCGAAAGATCATTCTGGCGGTGTCCATTGGGTATTATGTTGTCCGGATAATGTGTTGGTGTGTGCGGTTGCAGTAGCGGATCACGTCTTCGAATCCGTTGATAATAAATTGAAGTTACTATCAGGAAAAGGATCTCTACGGACATATCGTTCTATCGATGGAGGAAAGAGCTGGCACAATCCGGCAGACATCACTGATTGGGGTAGCGAGGGTGGAGTTACATTAACTGCATCTGGTAAATTGCTGGCGGTTGTCCGATATCAGCGACCGATTTTGCCTGAAGATCCACCTGATTTAGAAAAGCGAACAGGAAGTATATCTGCTGGTTGGCCATACAAGCATGTCTTTTTAACCGATTCAACTGATCAAGGTTTAACTTGGAAGAATTTTCGCCAACTGACGACGGTTTTTGGTCAAACTCGCGGTTATCCTGCATCACTTAACAATGGAATTATAGTGGTTATCCATGATACGCGATATGGTCCGGGATCTCCCGGTAGTCGTGCGATGGTTAGCTATGATGACGGGATAACTTGGTCGAATGAGGTTTATTACATGGATTATACTACCTTCACAGGCAGTTACAATGAGAGCGTAGTCCTGAATGATGGCACAATCCTTACTGTTGCGGCGTCAAGTCAAGCGGGTAATTCATGGGAAGCAGTTGCTGGGAATACCGACTTAATCGCGATTCGGTGGAAGCCGGTAAACACAATTGATCTGCAAGGTTAAAAGAGGTAAGTATATTGCTATATCGTGTCAATTAAAGACTGAAATCGGAAGACCGTATTAGTATTCTTCCTAGGGAGTGTGTCGGTTAGGGGACTGGACAAAACGAATACTTCTCAAGCATAGGCAAAAATATAATTGATGCCTCCATTAGCCCGACTCAGGAGAACCCAGATTTTTCAGTGATGGCAACAGGGTAAATTGCAAGCTGTAAGAGTTCGCTCTAACCTTAGTAGAATTGGCTATATCAATTGGTTTGATGTATTGATGTGTATGGTAAACTAAAGCTTGTACAGGAGGATGAATATGGCAGACGTGAAACGAAATCTGGATTCCCGTGAATCCTTCAATAAGAGCGACATTCGTATTCTGAATGAATTAAGCCGCTCTAGACATGGAGATCGTTCTCTTTCCTTATCAGATCTAATTGACCGAGGTACATTCGACCTCGAACTAGCAGCTTGGTTGATGTCTCACGTTTCACGTGGATCTTCATTTATAATTGGTGCTGGCCCCGGTGGTGTGGGAAAGACTACGACCATGCGATCTTTACTTAGTCTGGTCCCCAGTAATCTCCCTTTTGGAATCGCATTACCAGAAAAGATCACAGGTGCATATACTTTTCCACATTGCGTCATATCACACGAACTCAGCGATCATCGTCCACCGGGTTATCTTTGGGGGCAGGATCTGCGTGAATTCTTCAACTTATCGGAGCAAGGTCACATGCTGGTTGGCAATATGCATGTCGATGATCTTGATGAAGCACACGCTCAAATATGCGAGAGCAACAGCGTTCCGCCGGTTCAATTTCGTGCCATCCATCTCTTCATCTTTCTACGTGTCGAGGGTGAAGACCTTTCCGCTCGACGTATCAACAACCCATCTGCCAGACGAGTTATCAATGAAATCTGCTATTCCAACGGGGTTGAAGCACACGAATTGGTATACACCTATGATAAGGGACTGTCCGACAATACGCCACGGGATGTGGATTACGAAGCGTCTTGCCGTGTGTTTCTGAAAGATACTTTGGCCAATATGTCATTAACAATTGAAGAGACACGAAACCGTTTTCTTGACTGGGAAGAGGCCCATAACAGCTCATCTTGAATCTTAAATGGCAGTTAGAAAGTATGGTAAAGTCGGGTAAATTTTTTGTGAAACTGCATTCAGAGTGACCCTTCATGGCATTTTAATTTTGTTGCTGTAAGTGCTTTAATCCTTAATCCACCTAAATTGACTTTTTGAATTTTTATCGGTTCTTTATTGTCTTTCAAAGCAATGTCTGTCCGACAAATCTCCTGTCAACTGAATCGACAACGGTGTCCTATAACCGCTCTAGCTCCATCCATAGCAATTTCTTCAACGGAAGTACCATTAAGATTTGTCCGCTGAATCTTACCTGATGATACGCTGCCCGTCTGGTAAATTTTTCTAGCGTTTGTGTCGAGATTGATGATACGGGATGCTAATCAAATCCTGCTATTGTGATCAGGTTTTCCTCCTGTTAAATCGTTTAGATCCGCCCGCTGGATTTTTATGTTCCAGTATCAAAATTATAATCGCTACTTGGCTAGTAAGCTGTTCCTTGAGTTTCATCCGCACTGATGTCACGTAGCGAACAGTTGAATCCAATCGTTATAAAGTCTTCGATGTTTGTTCTGTCTAAGGTTAATCTTCTGAATCATCTCTTGCACTTGAATGGAATGCAAAACAAAAGTATACCGTGGGAATACAATCTAAAGGGAGAACTCATTATCGTTTTAGGACAAGTTAGCAATCAGTAGTTTTACTAAATCAACACAAAATATTTAACTGGGCAACATACGATAGCCGATACTAGTAAACGATCCCACAATTACCCAAACGCTGCCGATGAGGCTTTCATCCGGCACCATATCAAGAAGACAGGACGAAAGTGGCGATAGGGACCAATCTCGCCGTATTTCAGGATAATATATTTGAACAACCAACCCAGAAAAATCGATCCCCAAATTGTACTGGAAGCCCCGCTCAAATAAGTGGTTTCTGCTGAGCTTACCAAGTAGATTGTGTACTGAAATCCCATGTGCCATTACGAAACCGTGCGCGAGATGTCAAATTCCCCGGAACCCCATTTGGTACCACTCTTCGGTTAAACTGGATACGGGGTTCATCGGTCGCATTCTTGGTTACGCAGTGGTAGGTTCGGGTATGTAGAAAAACAGCAGCATTGGCAGACGGAGTGAAGGCAACCTGATTCGGTAATGGCTCATAGGGATCTCCCGTTGGTAGATCTCCATAACGGTGACTGCCGGGCACGAATAGCAACTGACCATGTTCAGGGGTGTAGTTCCGAGTAAAAACTATCCGGTTCAGGATGAAAAGGTTGGGGTCGCTGCTCCAAGAATCTTGATGCCAAGCCTGTCCACAACCACGAGAGGTAACCCACGATCCAATGCTTCCAATGGCTGATCCCACGCCTGATAGTTTATCCGTAACTGTTTGCATAACTTCGTTTTCAAATAGCACTAGTATGTCAGGATCTGACTCCAGATTACCGAAGATCTTGGTCCAGATATCAAATCGTTGGCAGTACTCTTCTCCCGCAGCCCAGGGACGTTCGTCCAACTGGGTCAGAAGTCTGTTCGCTACCCGATCTGCCGCCGTCACCTGGTCACCGAAAAGCATGTCTTTCAACACTACTATCCCGTCTTGTTCAAAAGTACCAACGATGGTGTCCAGATCCGTGTTTGCCCATATCATTGGTAATAACTGTGGCGTATTACTCATATTTAGGTGTTCCTTTCTGCTGTGCTTAGTAGGTAGTTTAAAGAGTCATGTTTTCTTCGTTGAAGAAATTGTTCGGTTGTTGGTTGGCGAAATCGTGTTGCCAAACACCACGGAACAGGGTTTGCCGTTTGGGCGGCATAGCAGCGACTACCTCGTAAGGCAGATTCATCTTGTGGTATTGCACTAATCCTGCATTGTAGCAGTTCAGAATAGCTATCCGGTCGTGCTTGTTTGAGTTCCAAGTCATACCGGCGTGAGTAGTGTTTTCAGTAAAAATGACCACCGACCCAGCGGGGCAAGAATAAGTTTCTAATAGCGGAGAGTCGTGTTTGTTGTAGGATTCAGGTAGAGAGAAGTTCATCTTGTGTGTACCGGAGATGAAAGCTGTGGGACCATCGCCTGGTTCGACAGGGTTGAGTTCCCAAACTACCCGCGTTAGGCCGCTGTAAATGCGGTCGCGATACACCCGATAGCCGTGTGGCCCGTGCCAGTGTCCACCGTGCGGGCTAGGGCCGGTCTGTCCCTTCTTGCGGATGGTGGAAAAGCTATTCTCACAGCGGAAGCCGTAGCATTCATCACTGCGGTCACCCTCGAGGATACCACGTAAGACACTAACCACAACTGGGTGATCGAGCAAAATCTGGGCTGGACCTGCCAATGAATAGCGCTCAAGGGGATCGATGGATTCAGGATCGGTTTTCAACTGAGTAATGTGCTGGCGAATTGCTTCTGTCTCGACATCACTTAAGACGCTGGGGATGCAAATCCAGCCTTTTAGGTCGAAGACAAAACGCTGTTCGTCAGTCATCGGAATGTCAACGGTTTCAGCGGTCATAAAAAGCTCTCTCCATATATTTAGTGTGGGATTTTCAGAGAATATCAACTTATGATAGACTTTGTAAACAAAAAACTTGAGAATATTTAAGTCCCGACTAACACCGCTCCCTTTCTAAGAAAATCAGAAAAGAAATTCGATATTCTTCCAAATCTTGATCGACCATCACCCAAATGTGAGGTAACAGCATCGGAAACCTACATGTTCCTAGATAAAATCGGGGCGCGATTCGCCAGCGTGAAGAAGAGTCCTGACCAAGCGTCGATGCAGTGCTTCTTGTAAGGGAGAGATTTCGAATTGCTGATACAGGTTGTTCATTTGATGCGGATCCTCATGATTATCAAAGAGTAGGCAAAAATTTTCGTCACGACCAACAACGTAAGTGTACCGGTCTGTCCGAATGGCTCGGTATGGGTGATCTCCGAAACGGAAACGGCCACGTCCAATCCACTGAATATATGCTTCTGTCCGCTCCGAACCGCCGGTTGAGTCTATCGCTCCCGATAGATCCACTCCCTGCACAGAAGGATCAACTTTTACCTGACATAAACCTGCACATGTCGGATATATATCTATGCCGCTTACCAAACCAGTGTAAACTTTACTTTCATCTAACACTTCTGGCAAGCGCAAGATTACGGGAATACGAATCGATTCATCGTATGGTACCTGTTTGTGCCACAGACCTTGACTGCCCATCATATCTCCGTGATCAGAAAAGAAGACGATCAGTGTTTGGTCTATTTGACCAGTTTGATCTAGCCAATCTAAAATACGACCAACGTTATCGTCCAAATTGGCAATCATGGCGTAATAGCCGCAAAGCGTTTGACGAGCTTGAGCTTGCTTGTCGGTTGGGACATTATCTCGCAATTCAATCATGCTCGGTTCAAACATCTCTTCATACTGAGAAGGAACAGGAAAACCCTCATATTTCGGATTGCCGCCTGTGCCGGGATGAGGAGATTCAACACTCAAAACATGAAACCAGGATTGGTTGGAATTATAACTACTCAAATATTCCAGAGACAAATTAGTCAGGGCATCAGTTTGGTATCCATCCAGCTCAAACGGTTCAACCTGCTCACCATGACAATAAAAGGTGCGATAGAAGTTATTGGACAGGTTGAAGCCAAACCAATCTTCAAAACCCCCTCGGTTATCCGGATGTACCCAGTAATCTTCTCCAGCCCAACCTGCGTCAGACACCAAGTTGATCCCACGCTCGCCAGCTAAATGCCATTTACCAACATACGAGGTGCGGTATCCCGCATCTCGAAACGAGTCAGCGATGGTGTGATGTCCAGGATGGAGAATATCTCCGTGGAAAGGCACGTTGCAGGTTGTTGCATATTGCCCCGTAACCAAACCCGCACGGAATGGAACACATACAGGGTAGTGGCTGTATGCGTTGGTACAGCGAACCCCCTCGGAAGCAAGACGATCTATATTTGGCGTTTGAATATTTGGGTCACCATTACAGGATAGGGCATGGTAACGGAGTTGGTCGCAGAAGATCCATAGTAGATTGGGTTGGAAGAATGCCATAACGACTACCTGATTGGATCGATGAAGCTATGGATAGTCATCGAAGTCTAGTGATGGGTTTTTGCTTACTACATTGGGAGTGTAGAGTGGGGTATCAGCTTCGACCAGCCGACCATCGCCTAGAAGAATCTGGTTAGGTGTCTTCGGGGTGATTCGCATTGGATATCTTTCCTGAAGTAGAGTCATATCTTGTTGGCGAATTTGTTCTACTTGGTCAAAATCGAAGTTTTCTAAAACGGCTGCCTTGAGAGATACCAACTCATCAGCAGTCTTGGTTTCTGATAGTAGATTGTGTTGTTCGTTGGGATCGTTCTGCAGGTCAAAAGCCAGATCCTCGCAGCCTCGAAAGGCGATGTACTTATACCGTTTAGATCGAATCATACGAAACTCGGTACCCACTCCCCATCGTGGACTCAGCGATTCAGTAATCACACCTGCACGCTGTGCCAAATCTGAGTTGGTGCCGCCTCGGAGAAGGCCAGATAGGTCTACCCCGTCTAGACCTTCTGGCGTCGTGATTTCGGCCAGACCACAAAGTGTCGGAAAAATATCGGCTAGCGAGACGGGATCGACAATTTCAATTGGCGGTAATTCTCTGTTGCGATGCTCAGGCAACGAAACGATCAAAGGAACACGAGTGGAGGCTTCGTGCCAGGTGTTTTTCCACCACAGACCATGCTCACCGCAGAGTTCGCCGTGATCAGAAGTATAGATAATGACAGTATTTTCCAAGAACCGATTGTGATTTAATAGAGACAGAAAGTCTCCCAGCACTTCGTCCAGAAAATCTACAGCAGCGAAGTAAGCGGCACGTGCCTTCATCATCTCTTCGTTCTTAATCTTTTCGGTTTGGAAACCTTTGATAGCACCGAGAGTCATGGGGTGATTAACAGTATCTCCGGTACGACCTACCCATGGAGGTGTTACGGTCCCTTGATAATAGTGGTCAAAGAAACGTCGCGGAGCAGTCAGTGGGAAGTGGGGTCGGCTGAAGGATGTGTACAATAGCCACGGTTGATCTGGATTATCGTATCGATTTTCACGGAGCCACGTCAGTGATTCACGGACAACCATATTTTCCTGAAGCAAGGATTCCGGAACCTCGCTTAATCCAGCGTCAGCAGTGCGTGAACGCATGTCCATGCCCGCGGCATTAGTTGAGTTGTGTCTACTAAGTGGATCGTATTGATGAGAACACATACCGCCGAAGTCCCCATAAGGTCGAGCACCAAAACCTGCATGTTGAACCGACCCTCCGATGTGCATCTTGCCGACCGTTGCAGTGCTGTAGCCGCTGGCTTGAAAGTGTGACCCCCAATTCGGTAATTCAGGAGATAGGATGGCACCATTACTCCAGGCCCCACATCGGTGTGCATGGCGGCCTGTCAGCATAGCAATCCGGGAAGGAGAACAAAGCGGAAACTGGCAATACGCCTTGTCGAAGTTGGCGCCGTGGGTAATCAGGTTGTCAAGAGTTGGAGTTTGGCAAGGCTCTCCCCCTCGCTCACGACTACGATTCGAGAGAAAGCGATACGAGTGTTCGTCGCTGTGTAGGACGAGAATATTAGGTTGATTGGACATCGGATCTGGTGAAACTTAATTTAGCTAAGACAATTTTTGTGTGCAGTCATAGACGCTTGACTAGACAATAGCACTTTTGTTGCTTAGCAGACAAGCAAATTATTTACGTTTTTAGCGGCTCGTATGGCTAAATTTAGAATGAAAATTTTGTGTTAAAACGCCTTTGATTGAGGGTCAACCATAGGCCATCTCGGGATGTTTACCCAACACGCGAAGCAGGCGTTCATCCGCACCTTCCAGCACATAGTCGGGCATGTGGTAGTTCAAATATGGCCAGAATCGTTGTGCAACAAAGCGTTGACCGT
>JYMV01018001.1_pt1 | contig 21249 bp, 28 predicted proteins | sample 338911 | NCBI WGS metagenome assembly JYMV01 (sample SAMN03354496, study PRJNA234377) | hydrothermal vent metagenome | biome: Deep sea; feature: Hydrothermal plumes at the Eastern Lau Spreading Center, Western Pacific Ocean; material: Seawater | place: Tonga | collected 2009 | depth 2000 m m
CAGTAAATGTAGTTGCAGCAACAGTACCATCTACTAATATACCCGTGGCTTCTAGTTGTTTTGCTGCTTTACTTATTATACTCATGTTATTATCCGTAATATCATACTAATATTTATAGCTTTAAAGCTTTAATAATTATATATATATTAATTGCAACTTAGCCGGTTTACAACCCGCATAAAGTATGATATAATGGAACCATGTTCACCAAGCCACTAGGTACCAATAGATGACAGTATTAATGATACATGAGATGAATGAATATACCCAAATACCATTGGGCCTATGTACGTTTGATGATGGGTTACTAAGTCAGTATGTATATGGTAAAGGATTACCTAATGATAAGATATACTTTATATGCCCTAAATTTATTATGGATGGGTTTAATGATATTAAGCAGAAGGCTATGACGATTAATCACCTACGTGAGTTGATTGATATGGGGATAGAGTTAGGTGGCCATTCATATTATCATACAAAGTTAGAGGGTTTACCTGATCTTAAGAACCAAGTATATCATATCCAAAGAGATACTAAGAATATGATGGAATGGTTTAAGCAGGAACTTGATTATATCCCCACTAAGTTTTGTTTTCCTTATAACAATGATTTAAATGGGTTATATCAAGCAACAATAACCCATTATAACTTTAAATTTTATGGGGCTAGCCGAGTCGATATACCTGCTTAAATGCTTCGGCGCGGTGCATACCAACTTGTTTCCCACGATACATTGCTAAACTCTCCATTGATTCAACTGATCTAGCATCTGGATATTGATAGATCTCTGTTGCATAATACCCCATCACCTGTTGTTTCTTATAGATCTCCATGGAGACATCTTTATATACATTAGGCTCGAAAGGAGCTCCTAACTGACCAAAGGCCCAATCTGTAGCCGATGGTAACTCACACATATATAATTCTTTAACCGAAGATCCAGGCTTAGGTCTTGTGGCTACCATTACTAATTCAGCCACCAAGCGATGGTCCTTGTGGATATCTGATATATTATGGGTATAAACTGCGGTGGGTTCTAAATCATTAATAACCCCTTCAATTTGCTTAAGGGTTTCATGGTATTCTAACTTACAATCGTGGCCTAAGAACATAATAGGCTTAGCCCCTAAGGTCTCACAACTCTTTTCAAACGCCTCCATTCTTCCCGTTGATACTTCTTCAGCCCCTGGTCTGTCACCTTTACACATCGACACAACGGTAACATCATGTCCTTTATTAGCTAATTGGTGAATCGTTCCGGCTGGGCCATAGGCCTCATCATTAACATATCCTTAATAATATCTCTCAATGTATATTTTGGTTCATAACCAAGGGCCTTCAACTTAGTAATATCAGGCACCCTATAGTATATATCACCATGCTCTTTAGAGAAGTCTCGGGCATAAGGTCGATATTTAGCATTAGATGTTGTTGCAAGGGCCCCTAATACCGCTTGGGCTAATTCATTCATTGAGGTTGGAGTATCATTACCTACATTATATAATTCCCCAGTGGTATTTGAAGCTATTAGAATTCCATCAATTGCATCTTTGATATGGCAGAAAGACCGGACTTGTTTACCATTGCCATATACGATTAAGTTCTTACCAGCCTTAGCAGCATCTACAAAGCGTGGTAATACCATACCATACTTACCAGTTTGGCCAGGCCCTACTACATTAAAGAATCTAATAATTGTATAAGGGAATTCAGAGGCTCTAATCATGAACTCCATCATTAATTTAGCGGTAGCATACCCCCACCTTAATTTAGTGGAGGGGCCAATAGAGGCATTAGATTCTTCGGTGAATGGCCCTTCCCCATAGATCTCTGAAGTGGATGCAAAGGTCACATGGGTTTTAGCTTTCTGGAATAACGGAATTAACTTTGTCATTAAGTTAATATTATTGAATAGCGTACCGCTTGGGTCTTTATCGATATGCTCCACGCCAACACTTCCCGCTAAGTTGTATATCTTATCAGCCTTTCTAAAGTATCTTAATAAGTCCTTGTCTTCCATGGTGGATATATCCCCTTCAACAAAGGAGAATAGGTTCTTATACTTCTTAAAGTCATCTAAGTTTATTTCAGAGGTGGCAAGATTATCAATGACGACAACTCTATTATTACGTTCGCCAAAGTACTCATCACCATCTAGTAGTTTATGGGTTAGATGCTGACCTATGAAGCCCGCGCCTCCCAGAATTAAAATGTTCATATATATCTCCTAATGTAATTTCCTCTACTTCTAAAGGCTTCAAATCAATCATTGATGTTATAGTATTACTTATATGGCTTATGTAATGAACCTGGCCAGGATCCTTTGGTTTGTAGGCATTACCATCAATACACCGTTGGATCAAGCTATCTTTGCTCATCCCCTTACCATATACTGAAGGTAGTCTATAATTAATCCCCTCAACCCCAGCATATTTAAGATACAACTCCATAACTCTCTTGGCTGAATTATAACACACTTGCGTATTATCCCCTATAGTATAATTAGCCCCTATAGATGAAGCATTAATGAATTGCGCTGTGGGGCATATCTTCATAGCTTTACGCGTACCGTCGATTATAGTATCCATAACCCCTACGGGATCTTCATTAATAGCTTTAGTAGTACCTGGACACGCTAAATGATATACCCTATCACATTCAGTAGGTTTAAATGATCTATTAATCTTAATAAGGGTCCATCCCTTATCTAATATGGCTTTACATAGGGCTTTACCTATGAACCCTGAATACCCCGTGACAGCTACGACCACACTTCTCCATCAAACCCTAATCTAATAAATCTGGATCCATTAGTCTGTAATCCATTCTTAACATCTCTTAAAAACTCTTTACGGGTGGCAGGGGTATATAAATCCATATCTAAGGCCTTACATAAGTCTTGGTCATCATCAACTAAGTGACCTCGACCACAAGCAGAGTAACATCCATTTCTACCAGCATTAACGAATACAACTGACCCATAATTCTCTGCCCACCCCTTTACATTTAACTTCATTTGTTCATAAGCCTTATATAACACAAAGCCTGCAACACCATACACAATTACTTTCTTTCCTTGAGAAGCCAAGCCTGCCGCGATGTTAACCATGTTGGGTTCTTGTATACCACAGTTGATTGAAGGACAATCAAATCCCCACATATCACAATGAAGTAATATAATGTTGGGGCTACGTCTTATAAATTTGTTTAAAGTCTTTCTCATTTAATACCTTATAATGCCACTCTTTATTATTGTCTTCCATGATAGGAACCCCATCGCCTTTCTTAGTATGCATTATGTATACGCTGGGCCTATCAGTCATTCTAAAGTCGGTTAAGTCGTGTTCTACGCGCCAATTGTAGTGTTTAAACATCTCTATGATAGGATCCACTGTTATAATATCAGAGGTATTACCAACCACCTGAGAATTATTATAGTCAATCGTTAACATAATATTCTTTAGTTGATATTGACCTATAAACTGAATAGCTTCTAAGGTATTACCCATCTGCAAGGTCGCATCAGTTATGTTAACCCATACTAATTTATCAGAGGCCATAGCAATACCAGTTGCTACCCCTAAGGCGTTACCAATAGTCTCCTCAGAGTAATCAACAAAGTCTATCTCATCATGCTTAACACCAACCGATAACTCTTCTATATTATCTAAGTATCCTAGCTCTTTCCATATGAGATAGTATGCCTGAGCCCCAAAGGGTTTACCAATTACAATATGATCGTCAGGGGTAACAAGTCTATTATACCATAGTTCTTGCAAATAGTCAACCATTGATAGCGCTGATGGTATATGACTTAATCCATGTTTATATGAATATTCAAGTATCTTCTTTTTCATTGAAATACTCCTCTTCAAATTCTATTAATAACTTAACTATGTTGATATTTATATTATTCTTAGAACACCAAGATTCTAAGAATAATATAAATGGTTTGTTATGGGCTACACTAATGTACAGTTGAGCTAAGTCTCTGTATATACTCGTATACGTTGGTTTAATTTTATATACTGAAATGTAGTCATAAAATACATCATTCCCATCAATCAATAAACGACTTACCGCTGCAGACCCTTGAGCAAATCCATGGGCTTTATGTATATCATCAATATTATTTTTAATACCCCCAATCAAATCCTCTTTATTGATATGCTTAGCAATCCTAGTATATTCATTGATGATGTCATCTTTACTCATATCAAGTACATCTACTAATCCATATAATTGATTAAGTTGTGTCAGGACTTGGTGTAGTTGTATTATTGTTATATCGGTAGCGTATGGGTAGTAGTTAATTGTATAACTGTAATCATCTAATACCTTACAATTAAACTTATCTACTATAGTATCATACGCATCATAACACTCCTTCCGGAAAGCAGCTGCAACCATAGATGTAAAATGATATAGATCATCCTTTATAAAATATGAATAGGTATCACCATAATGATTATCTTCGCTTGCATTTTCATCTTTAACTAATGTATGGGTTTCTATATCAACTAAAAAATCATCATATACGTCATACATCGCCTTATCAATAATAGGCTTTTGAGTACTTAAATTGTTAGAATTGTATTTGAGTATCTTCATCTTCATAATTATCATATGATCCACATATAAGTGGGCATAAGTCAACAGTGCATATATTATTTTCCATATTGCCTAATGGGCAATTCATCTTTTCAAATGATGGTGTATAGCAAGCGTAGTCACCCTTGTACAGACATTCTTTACCCTTTAAAGGGTAAGTACCCCTTTCCATATCCCTCCATAATTCATTCCCATCATGCATAACCCCTTCTATTTCTATTGAGGGTCTTTTAAAATTATATAGATGTGAATATACGGGTGACTTAGACTTGTCAATATAGTCATCTATGTATGAGTTATTATCTTCCCCCATATTGATCACTGGGTGGAATTCAATTTCAGCTATATCAAAACTCTTTGTAACTTTATAATACTCAAAGCTATTCTTATCCATATACATTATAACTACATCATCAATAATAATATTTGGGGGCAGGTTTTTTAATCTCTGCAATTGCGCTTTTAATTTATCAATTGATATTTGTGTTTGATGTACAGTTAATGCTATATGCACGCGATGATGACTAGGGATCTCTTCCAATCTCTTTATAGCTATATTAGAGAAATTCGTTTGTATTTGATGTATTTGAGATTGGTCATTAAATATCTCTATAATGTCTAATATACGTGGGTGTAAAAAGGGCTCGCCACCAAAAAGATATATTTCAATATCACTATCTAATGATGATATAAATGATCTTAATTCCTCTTTAGTCTGTGAAGGTAATTTAATGTCATGTTTCCAAGGGCAATATTCGCATGTATAATTACATTTATCTAGTATCTTCCAATCTAATCTAGTTTCATTCACCGCGTTTCTCCCTTGCTAAATAGAAATCGCCACCACAATAATCCCACCTGCATATAGTACCAGTCTTATATAGAATACGTAGCTTAGTTAAAGCAATATTATCATGTACTAAGTTAGTATAAGCTTTCTCAGGTATACAATCTCTTAAGTAGTTAGTCATATGAATACCACAATTAAATACATTACCATCACCGTTAACTGTTAATGAATCAGATCCAGCCGTACAATGCCATCCAACACAATTAAGACCTTTCTTAAATAACTCATTGGTGTTGTACTCTGTTCCGTCTATTAAGTACTTCTGTTCAGTCTTATTGTACTTGTTATAAAACTCTAAGTGTTGTTTAGCAGTCTCTTTGTTATACTTGTAATGACAAAACCCATATATCATTTCTGAGTTAATCAAATACTTATATGATAGGTACTTCTTAATATACCCATAAAAGCTTTGTAACTGATCTTCTGGTACGTTCTCTAACATAATATCGAAGTTATGTATAGTAACCCCTTGTTCAACTAACCAATCGTAGTTACTATCAAATACTTCTAGTTTCTTACCCACTTTAAATAGTTCTAAGTAATGAAATGATATATCAAATGAATCACAATAAGGTAACATCTCTTTAAGTAATGCAGGCTTTAATGTTAGGTTTGTTTGCATTTCGTTGTATGCATTAATACCAGTCTCTTCACCTTTACTCTTAACGTATTTTAATATTTCGATAACATTACGATGGCGGGTTGGTTCTCCCCCGTGATAGTAGAATAGAACTCCTTTAAACCCCTCACCAACACAGAATTCAAATAGCTTATCAATAGTAGTTTTAATGTCTTCTAACTTATATGCCTTGCCTGAGTGCCAATGACAATATGAGCATTTAAGATCACAGGCTTCTGTAATACGTAATGTAACGGAATAGTTATAATTAAGACTTTTTACTTCATTATTAATTTCAATAATCTGATACGATTCTTTCGGTTCTATCTCACCTATCTTCATACTAAATACCTCTTCAATTCATACATATATTCTACATCACTCAATTCTCTACCAATTATTTTAAATGATTGAACCCCTAAGCCTTTTAACTTATCTATATGTTCTGTATCTATATCCATAGAATCTTGTCTACTATCAACATCAGGATTAAATCCTTTTATCCAACACCCTTCAACCTCTTCTGAGTATTCATTGCCTAATGTATTCTCGCGCGCAATAGCTTTAAAGTGTTCATCAAATCGTTTACACTTCCATATGCATGTGTCATTAACCATTACCTCCCACTTAGTACGATCTAATTCATCTGCTCTTTTATCAAACACATGTTCAAACCTAGGAACAATCCAATCATATACAGATTCTAAGTGGTGATATACTTGTATATCTACATCTTGTAATGGTATATTAAGGGTGCCCATACCCGTTATAGAATAAATTAATTCATACTTAGGATAGTTCTTTCTAATATATTTACGTAAGCTAGTATTAACTAAGATTATTGCATTACCTTCTTTATGGAACTTCTCTAAGAGGTGGTTACCTATAGGGTCAGTTAAATCAATATCGTTATTAGTAAATGTTAGGGCTATACCCACCCCCTTAGAATAATAGTAATTTATAATACTGTCATTGTATACTATATCCCTATTAATTCGTCCGCCGTTCCATTTACACTTATTGATACCATCATATACTAGGATATGCGCTGGCCCTTTATACTTAGTTAAAGCTTCAAATATTGGAATAGTCCTTGAAAATGCTCCTGCTATTAAATATCTCACATTAAAAAACACTTGTCATGCTTACACATTCCCCCATGCTCCTCCCTATAACAACAATTATATAATTTTAAATTAGGCCCATACAAGAAGTATTCATTATCATATAAGCATGGTTTCCCTTTAGGGGAGAAGGTTTCCCACAGATCACTTCTCCATTCCCCCATCTTCTTAATATTTTCAAAGCGAATAACTTTACTCCATATTGGCGTATGTCTCATAGTATTATACTCTTTAAGGGCCTTCCCTGATACACCATCCCCAAAGTCGGCTATTGGTGTTAAGTATGTATCACCAAACTCTTTAATATCTATATAGTAATTAATCGCCTCTTTCCCTGTATACATCACATCTACAGTTTTAATCTGTACGTTATCAGGAACCTTTTTAAAACACTCTAATATTACCTTACGCGACACTTCAGTGGGGTGTACTGATACATTAATCTTGAAGGGTGCTGTAATCCTATTCATAACATGGACTGATTTCTTCGATAGGTTTGTTTGTATAACATAATCAACTTTATACTTATTAAGGGTTTCAATGATATATTCTATCTGAGGGTGTACAAAGGGCTCTCCCCCAAAAACAAATAACTCTACATCATATGTTTCAGATATCATTTTAATAAAGGCCTCTATATCATCTCTAGGTAATATAGTTTTATCAAGGTTAGTACAATAGAAGCAGTCATAATTACATTCTAATGTCACTTCCCATTCAACTTTCATTAGGCCATCCTAGAACTCGTTTATAGTTAAATGTTGAACATCTACAATGAAACCCATTACAATAGATTTCTTTTATTTCTATACCATCTTTAATATATCCAAGCTTATAAGGGTTGGCACATATAGTAGTTATCTCCCCATCATAACTAATCCTCAATGAGCTTAACTCACATATAGTTTTATAGTTTTGAGCAATAGTTAAAAACTCTTCCCTTTGTGAATTATCTTGTAATACCCCATCCATATAAACATCATCAACAAGGCAGTTACCGGATAGAGGATCAGATAATTCAGTATAATGATCGAAATTAGTTAATTGAGAGGTATGATCAACGTTGTATAGTGGTTCTATACCATAAATTATATTATAATCATTTAAAAATTCAATTTGGTCTTTAACTATATCAATGGTATCATCAGCCAAAAGCAATGTACAAGGATAACGATTGTTATCGCCTATCTTAGTTTTCAGCTGAATTATATTAGCTTTAAAATACTCCTGGTTATTAACACTATGCCAAGATGGACTTACGTAAACGTTTTCATACTTACTTAAAAACTCTATAAGCCTACTTATTCTTTTACTAGAGGGTTTGAAATTAAGATTAGTTGTAATATTAAACTGAATTCCCTTTCGCATAGTTCTTTCAATAAACTCAAATACCCTTTCGTATACAATTAATGGTTCTCCCCCTAAAAAATCAATGACTAACTCCTGATCAGGGAGGGCATTAATTGCTTCAATTGTATCTTCAAATACCTTGTCATTTATAAGTTTTTTATTATCTAATTCGTCGAGGCAATAGCAATAGGTGCACCTATTATTACAGGCTAAAACTATATCATAGTGTAATAATAATTTACCCTTATTCTGTTCATTCATCAATTGCATAATTTATTATCCTCTTATAATTTGATGTATCGCATATACAATGGTGGCCACTGCACATTAATTCTTTAAAATTTAAACCATCTCTAATATGTCCATAATCAATTGGGTTGGAGCAAAGGGTCTTAATAGTCCCATCAAATTTTATTCTACATATATATAATTGACAAATAACTTTATACCTAGTTGCTATATTTAATAGATCAGCATCTAAAGATTGTACATCATTAAATTCCCGTCCATCGATAGTATCACTCACTTCCTTTTTACTATTATTAAACATCTCAATGATTCGTTCGTCCATCATATCTTGTATTTGAACTGCATCAAACTCATCTCTTATGAATTGTACACTATACGCTATATCATTTTCTACCAACCATTTGGAATGATCAAGCATTAAATCCTGGTTACCTTCACGTACCATTAGTATTGGAGTTACTTTATCTCTTAGAGTTAATATATTAGATTTAACCCACTCGTGATTAGATGTATCATGCCATGAATTTGTAAAGGTACAATCCAAATCTTTAACCAATTGTATATGTTTAGACTTAGGAGGGAAGCTCATATTACTAAATACATCTACGTCTGCATTAATCCTTAGAACAAATTCACGTACCTTTTCTGGTACTACTAAAGGATCCCCACCTAGTAATGATATGAAAACCTTGTGTTCATATTCATTAACAGCCTTAATCACTTGTTCAAACACCTCTTCGTTAATTTTTAAGGTATTGTCTAAGTAGTCTAACTCAGAGCAGTAGGGACATCTATTATTACATGTACGGGTGATATCAAAATCAATATCAAATTGATCCTTATGAAAGAGATTCATGTGGGAGATATTCAACTTAAGTTATCCATGGGAATTGTATTACCTCGTTCCTTTTTCAACTTGAGTAGCCCATCACAATTACATTCTTCATGGGGGCACACCATTGATTCTGTTCTACCAATCCTTTTAAAGTAATCTAAATCTCTAAGTAGATTAGATGTTTCAGTATTTTCTTCTTTACAGAATTTAACAACGTTACCATTAACATCTAATTCATAGTTGTTATTCCAACAGTTCCAGCCTTTAAATTTCGTTAAGCCATAACTATAAACCTCAAAGTCATTATATAAATCTTCACCATATTCAATATCTTTTTCTAAATCACTAAATATTTTAAAATACTCAAAGAATCCTTTATGGTATCTCATTAATTTTCTATCCCAATGGGCATAAACAAAGTGGGGATGGATCTTAACCCCACTCTCTTGAACTCGTTCTGCCATTTTTAATGACTTCTCCCAATGCTTTCTATTAGGATGCAATAGTATATTCACCTTAACTTGCAGCCCCTTGTTCTTAATATACTGAATATTATTGAAGAACATTTCACTATCTTCACAATCAGCTGGGTGGTAACTAAATAGGAAGGCTACCCCATCTGTCTCTAACTCTCTTAAATCTTTTGCACCATTAGTAGTTACGTAAACCTTATTAAATTTATCTAGTTTTTGTATGTTTTTTATAATATAATTATAGTGCGGTGATAGTGTTGGCTCCCCTCCTAATAACCCAAGATTAAAAGGTAACGTACTTCTCCCTAATGATTCAAAAACTTTATCAATTACAGCAACACCCGCAATCTTGCCCCAGTCTTTACCATACGTATTCCTTGCATAGCAATAGCCACATTTTAATTGGCAGATAGTTACAATATCCCAATGGATATTTAACCTATCTTTATCTTGGTTAAGATGACCTTGGGTATTATACTTGGTCATACATGGTTTATGTTCCATAGTAATTCCTTGATTCAGGGAATGATATGTTATCCCCTCCATCGGCTGTTTGATGATATATAACCTTTGGTATATTAATCTTAGTTTTTGATAAACCTAATACATGATCAACTAATTTTCTGTCATTATGGATATGAGAATCATTAGGGAATTCGAATGTACTGACCAATGCCCTACGCATAATAAATTGACCTAACTGGAATACCTCTTCGTCAATATTAAAGCCTTTGTTCATAGTGGTTGAACACCTCATTATCCATTTATCATTCCATTCTGGGTAATAGCTTGCTCCTATTATATCATATTCTAAATAGTTATCTATTATATCATAAAAGTAATTACTTAGGTAGTCATCATCTTCAAGATAGTAAATATACTCCCCGCGGGCTTTCCCTAATAGGAATTCATAGTTCATCGATAGATTATCAAATGTATTATAGAAATACTGTACTTGGGGATGTTCCACCTCTTGTATATCAGAGCTATCATTTAGAACTATAATTTCAACTGTTGGGGATATATTATGTAGCGCCGAGGCTAAACACCTGGAGAATAGTCCTGGTCTTTCATGGGTTAATATTAGTATACTAAGCTTCATAGAAACCTTGTCTATAATAGTTTATGTCGTTTATTTTATCACCTTCTTGAGGCATACACTCGTTATTCGTTAATTGATTTTCAATTCCATCGCATATATAATAGAACTTACACCTTTCACATTTTTCATCTTTAAAATACCCATTAGTCCTAAAGTCCCTAGCAGCATCATATGAGTGCCTTAACTTTTCTTCTTTAGTATACTTAACAGAAGTATTAATCTCGTGGTTATATACTGCTAAATTCCAATCATATATGTCGTATATGTGCTGATAATAATTTACTACATATTTTTCATACCCTACCATATAACAATAAGGTACGTATCTTACATTAATATACTTAATTATATCCTTAATGTTATCAATACAGTATTTGATACTCCCTGTAATAATACTATAATCAATCTGCCTAAAGTCTGAGTTGTCAGTGTCATAATTTAAACATATGAAATTAACTTCATGGGGTTCTAGCTCTTTTAAAAGGGTGATATATTCAGTTTTAAGATATTCATGGTTTAAATCATAAACTGTACAATTGATCCTTACCAATAACCCTGCTTCTTTAGCATTTCTAATCGCTTGAATAATCCTTTGGAATGCAGACTTTCTTTGAACTATCTTATCATGGACTACTGCATTAGACCCATGTAGGCTAAACATTATTTCTTTTAGGCCATGGTCTATTGATTTTTGTAAAAACTGGGGTTTATGGAAGTGGCCACCATGAGAAATAGTAGATATATACATATCCTTTTCCCTACAGTAATCTAGGATCTTGAACCAATTTGGTTCTATCGAGGATTCACCTCCACTTAAATCAATTTGTCTAATATCATAATTATAGATATCATCTATTCTCCCCTTAATCGTTTGTAGTGAATCCCTTTGATCAAGACTATCTTTATAATAGCAAAATTCGCAGTTATAGTTACATAGGAACCCTGTATTTAATCTTGCTCTTTTATTTTCGGGGGTTGTAGTATCTAATTTTAGGCCGATCGAGCTAAATAATTGTCGCGACTTTGGTGATTTCATCTGATTTATTCAAGGTAATTATTTCCATATTATTCAAATCTTCCATTCTTACTGTCAAGCCTCTATCAAAGGTTTCTAAATCATATATAACTTCTTTGTTATAAAATTTACATTCAGCTATAAATCTAGAGCTACAGTCTATTTTTGTACTGTCTAATAATTTAGTATAAACATATGTGCTAAAGGTTTCCCATAGGGACGTAACCGGTACTAACATTAATTCTATATTGTTAGGTACATCAAATTCCTTATTAGTCAGTAAAATATATTTATAGGACTTATATTTAGAAGTTAGTTGTTCAAGGTCGTTATATGTTAATGCCCTAGAATTACTTGTAGCATAAAACATTATAGCATCATTGGATTTTTTAATTTCTTTAAATTTGCTGAATAATATCTTTTTCTTATAATGAACTGAGTTAGGCAACGGTTCATACAAATCATAATCTTGTAATACTATATCACCCTCCTCTAGATATTCATCATCACCACATCTTAAAAGAATCTTTCTTTTACATAGAATATCAGCATTTAATGTTCTTAGGGAACCATCAACAAAGATCATATCATTAGCTAGTACCACCCTAGGGTTATGTGCAAATATACAATGTTTTACAATTATAGAATGTTCTTTATTGGTGAAGTTATATTTCTTGAGGGCAATCTTAAATTGCCCTAAGGTAATGCCATCTGCTAATAGCATGCAAACGTTTAGGTTTTTATGGAATTTAAAATGATAAAAATATTCTATTATTTCAAATAGATGGCCGGATATTCCATGATTTGTTTCCCAAGATTGGGTAAGGGTTAAATCATAAGATTTTAAATTAACTAGAGGTAATCTCTTCATAGGTTAAAGCAGCATAATCTGGATATAAATCAAAAATATTTGGAGTAGCTTGCTTAACTCTTTCTATTAAATCAATTATATCACTACTTATAGGCTTAATAGACTTATCCCACCATAGTGGGTCATAAACAGTTAAAGCATTATTAGCTTCAGTTAAGTCATCTTTGATATGGTGATCTTTCTCATATATTGTTATATGATCATTGTATGCTTTGTAGCCAGCTGGTAACTCAATATTTATACCATTAATTTTTAAGCCAGTTTTAATTATATCTTCGAATTTAATAGTATTAACAATATCCATAGATGATAACGCCCCGGCAATCATTGTACTACTATCATACTTTGTAAAATCTATAGATACATTTAAGTCGGAGTAAACTGGGTCATCAAAAAAACCCTCAGTTTTGGTATTAAGTAAGTATGATACTGATGGGTTACGTATAATATTATAAGCAATAAAATCATCTTGTAATTCATCTTTAAGCATTTGAATATAATGACTTGAAAATTCACCTGAAATTACAAGATTTTCTAATTCAGATGGCCTCTCGCTGTATGTCTTTAAGATATCACCATAAGAATCTTCTTTCTCAAAGTATGGATATCCGTATTTTAATACGTTACCTGTACTACCAGTATATGGGATATGTTCACTATTAACTCCTATATCATAGTATTCATCGCTGTGTTCATCATATACATGGCATCTTCCAAGGTATATTATAAACAGTTGTTCATATATTTCATTGGCCCATGTTACTACATCAATATCCCCACTAAACTCATCGATGTATTCGGCCGAACGTATGCCATCAATTACAACCTCATTGTTACCATCCAATTTAGTCTTAAACTCAATTGTGTGGCCACCGTAGGTAAATATGTTTAGTTTGTTAACAATAGCTTTAGCTAAATATCTCTTACCAATCGCCTCTGACCCTGTTAATAGGATTAACATTTTAAATTAACGAGAGGCAATCTCTTTATAGGTTAAAGGGCCATAATCACACCCTTCATACAACTTAAACATATTAGGGACAGCAAGTTTAATATCATCTAAAAGTGTTATATCAGCAGGAAGAAGCTCACCCTCGGTAATCGGATCAAACCATAACGGATTATAATTAACTAATGCATTATTTCCATCAGTTAAATTTTGTCTGAAATGATTATTCTTCTCAAATATACTAATATAGTCATTATAGGCTATATAGCCTTCCCCTAAATTAATTTTAGTACCATTAATTACCAACCCAGTTTTAATAATATCTTCAAACTTAATTGTCTCACAAAGATCTGGACGAGACGTTAAGGCCCCTGTGATCATTGTAGTACCATCAAATTTGCCTAAATCAATAGTTACATTTATATCTGGTTTAGTATCACTTTCGAAGTATTCATCATGTTTCTTATTTAATAATAAAGCGACTGATGGATTGCGAACGATATTATAAGCAATAAAATCATCTTGTAATTCATCTTTAAGCATTTGAATATAGTGGCTTGAAAATGTGCCAGATACCACAACTGTGTCTAAAACTTCTGGTTTATTTCTATAAGTTTCTAATACATCCGGCGAATGTAGTAGGAGGGTATTACCGTCGAATGGAATATGATCTTTATTAACGCCAATGTCAAAGTACGGATCACTATGAACGTCAAACTTATGACATAATGTAGCATACCTGTGCATTACTTCGTTATATAATTTATCAGCCCAATCAATACAATCGCTTAGGGTTTCGTCCTCAAGCTCTGCCCCTAAAACCACCCCATCAACTTCCATGATAACATTACCATCACCGCCTTGTTTAAAGTTAATGTTACGATCACCGTAGGTAAATGTGTTTAGTTGGTTAACAATAAATCTCGCTAAGTGTTTTTTGCCAATGGCCTCTGACCCTGTTAATAGGATTAACATTTTATCTCCTTAAATACTCTTCAACAATCTTATTAGTTAATTCAATGCTATTATGATCTTGTAAGTATTTTAAACTTTCAAGTATATCAAAGTATTCATCTTTTTTGTTCTTGATAACCTTCATATTATCCATTAATGTAATATATATTTCTAAATCATTAATTAATGATTCATCACCTGTTTCAATGATTTCAATATATTTTTCTTCTTTATTCTTTTCATGAATAAATATGTTTCTACTTGCAAATTTATTATTTAATTCCATGAAGGAAACAAAATCTAGTAATGTAAATATTAATAGGTCATCCCCCATAATACCACGCACTTTAGTCTTACATGCTTTAGCGGCTTTACCTGCGTATGTTGTTACATCTATTCCTTCAATTGTTGTCATTTTTTAATCTCTCCACTTCTTCTGTCAATTCTTGAATAGCCTTAATCATAGGGGCTATTAGCTGTACATAATCTACCATAAAATAATCATTCGAATCTTTGTTTAATATTGAAAACTCTTCAATGGGATATGTTTCATTTATATCCTGTGCCATAATACCCAGGGTAAATCTATCGATAGACCCTTTAATAGGATCATTATATTTATACTGGGCTGGCTTTAATTTATTTATTACTTCAAGGGACATTACATGTATGTTATTTCATTCTTTAATCTTTCATCAGAGTAGTTACAGTTACAAGTACATGAGTAGTTACAGTTACATGTACAGTAATTGCAATTACAAGTACAGTAGTTACAGTTACACACACAAACGTTACCAGCCGCTTGTACTTTATCGATCATCTGATTAATATTAGTGGCAGTAACTGTATTACCCGCTGATACACCACTAAATCCTGGAGCATAACCTGCATCGCTAATACCTGTTTTTAAGGCATTAATATGGGCATCATCGATAATGCCTGAATATGAATATGTTCGAGTGACATGACCGCGTCGTTGTCTTTCTAAGTTAACTTTTACACCGATATCATTAAATTTTGCGTTGTCAACGATTTGTCCTGCCGATTGATCACTAATAGAATATGTAACTACATCACTACTATTGGCTCCCCAAAGGTTTTTACAGTAGTTAGCTGCTGTATTTAGGACGCCACCACCAGATACAGTAGGGGCACCTGTAGGGTTAATAACTCCAGTAGTTGATGAACAATACGCCATATTCTAAACCTCTTTTTTAAGTTCCTCTAGAGTTTCAGTAATATTATTATCTTTTAGGAATGTATCATAATCGTCAATATCAGTACTAGCTGTAATAAAGTCTAGAGTTTCTTCATCAGCTTCCTTATTGTTATTTATAGTATCTTGATTCATTCTATCAATGATTCCCATTACGATATCGTCTAAACTAAAATTAAGGCAGGTACTAATCATTTCGATCTGTTCCCCTAAGTTAACTTCTTCGCGATCCCTACCCTTGTTCTTAGCCATTTGCTCTAGGGTATTAAGGGTAATACCAAATCCTTCATATAGTAATGCTCCTACCACTTCATCTTCTACAGAGATATCCTTTATAATATGTAGAATATCTTCTAATTTTTCGTTTAAATCCATTATGTTATTTCCTTATCTTTAAAATCGTGAAACTTAGGGGCACTAAAATAGTTATCATAAGTTGTCACATTACCTTCGTCTGTAAAGTAGGTTTTAAGCTCTTTACGTTCTCCACATCCCCCGCACATATCACAAAACAATTCACAAATAGGTACGGTTATGTCACCATTCTTCCAATCCCCTCTGAACCGTTCTTTCACTTGATTCAAATGTATAAGATCAAAATCATCTAAGGTATCCCAAGCGACTGATGTGATTAGTCGCTCAGGCTTAAATGATTTAATTATAATGGATATATCATCATACAACTTATTTATATTGCTTTTCTGTATAGTGTATCTTATCCTATACTTAAAGTTATGTTTAGCTAAGTTCCTAAATACCTTAATCATAGCGGGGGTACTCTTCATTCCATTATGCATAACCCGTTCACCATTACCTAAGCCATCAAATGAGATATCAATTGATAAATTCTTACGTTTATAGTGGGGATTAGATTTAGTACGATTTATGAAGTTAGATGATAGGTACTTAATACCATTACTAGTCATATTGAAATGTATATTTTTCTTCCTGGAATAAGCATAGTCCATACAATATTCAACGTTATCCCATTCAAGGGTAGGTTCCCCACCGAATAATACTATTAAAGTTTGATTCGCCGGATCTTCCCGCCCTAATATAGTATCAACTGACTTTCGAATATCTTCTTTAGACAACACTTGCTTAGGCCTATCAGCTAAATCTTCATAGCAGTAGGTACAAGCTAAGTTACATATATTGGTGAAGTACAATACATTAACCGCAGAGCCAGGGTGTACTGGCTTGTCGGTTTGATCCCCTACATAAAAATTATCAACGAAACTCATTAGTTACACTTCCCGTATTTTACATCTGGGCCATAACTCTTAGGCCCCATTGGTTTATCTTTACCATTAGGGTACATTCGATTATCAGTACCTTTATGGGTGCTATTAAAATGAGAGTCATGGGTTTCATTATTAACCTTCTTACCTTCCTTAATAATATGGGAGATATTCTTTAAGAACTTAACCCAATCATATTTGTATTCAAACAGGTGTTCTAAGCCATCTCCTAATCCTACATACTTTGAATCAACGCGCGCTGTTCCCTTACGCGCTTCATCAATTTGATCAGCTAATTCTACTGGGGTTAAGGCATGATCTGAGGTGTGTTTAACCACCCCCATCTCTAATCTAATTGGTACTTCTAATAAACTTTTCATTATCCTACATTCTCCAACCAATGGGCTACTAATCCTTGGAATACTGGTTCATCTTTACATTCATCAACTAATCTTAGGGCCTCCATATTAATCATATGGAATAACTCACAAATAGAATCAACTGGCTTATTACCATTCATTAGTTGTGAGTAAGAGCATCCCGCATTACACACTTGTTTTAAGTTACAATCTTGACACTTATTAAATTCTTTAGGATTGAATTCTTTTTGATAGTAGTCAAACGAGAAGTTCTCATCCATCTTCAGAATCTTCTTAGAGGCGAATCTAGCACAAGGATAGAATTCACCACTTGACATTAGGACCCCGCCGTGGGTACCAGCAAAACAACCAAAAGGCCTCTTGCCTTTAACTAAACCAAATAGGATATCCAATACCGCTAACCTTAAGAAGCCGATAGCACAAGGCTTACCTGCTTTAATATATTCAATATGCTTAGAGTTTAAACGCTTAAGTTCGTCATAGAATACTATTAAGTCTTCTTTAGTCCACACATCATCTCTAACTATAGAGAAGTCAGGGTGTTCGATCCCCCATTCATATAAGAACTCAAAGTTCTCCGTCATGTCTTTAGTATTGCCAGGCCAAATCATTACCTTACACCCATTGGTAAGCTCCATGATATTATCTTTACGGGCATTGTACAGGTCTAATATACCATCAAACAACTCCCCGGTTTCTGGATTAGTGTTCTCTAAGATAGGTAATAAAGGCCTAGACTCATTTGACGACATGCCATCAAAACTCCAAGAGATACCAATACCAGACTCTTTAAGGAATTTAGTCTTTGCGTCATCTAATAGGGTTAAGTTGGAGATAATATTGATACCAATACACTTATCATCCTCCTTTAAAAACTTAGTGGCGTGGACAATTAGATCCCAATTTAATAGGGGTTCTCCCCCAAAGAATGACACTTGATATTCAGTATCTCCTGACTTTTTCATTAAGTCATACAGTTCAGGGATAGCATTATCAAAGGTCGCTGGCGTCATGAAGGTAGGCTTATTAGCCACATAGCAATAGGGGCAACCTAAGTTACATTTTTCAGTAACAGAAACTTCTAGGGTAAATGACATATTAAAATACCTGGACAGCGATTGGAGTAGTAGCTACTGGAATTCCTCCGTTACTAGTCATAGCCTTTCTTAAGGAATGATGGATAACTTCATTTTGCTTGAATACCTTACATACCTGCCAGTTAGCGCCATGATCAGCCCATTTCTCAATATATGTATCTTTCTCTGACTTCTCATAAGATGCAGCATTACACTTCATACAGAACATAGCATCACAATTCTGGCAATCTAATGGTTCTACCAAGGCATCTCTATACATTGCACTATATTCTTCAATAACCTTATCAAAGTCTAACGTTGGATCATTAATGTTACCCATTACGTGGTCATCAGAATCTTTGTACATACACCCATGGCACGGAGAGATATCACCGTTTAAATCAATTGAGGTATAGTTAATACCTGAAGAACATAACGCTCGACTCTGCATGAACCACCCGAATCTTTCTGGGGGCATGTTGTTCGTGTAAATATACTTGGCAATCTTCTGTAAGCCCACTTTAAGCTCATTTAAACAAATTTGTAGTTCAAACTCATTAAGCGTTGAATATAGATCAGGCGTTGGAAAGTAGTTAGCATCCATTGCAATAACATCACGGAAGGCTTCGTAAATATACTTAAAGTTATTAGCGGTAATTACACTCTTAATATTAACATTAAGGCCAGCAGCTTTAGCCGCAAGGAAGTTAGATTTAATTAACTCTGTACTTGAATTACCTTTCTTATCAGGGCGGGTAAGATCATTTACCGCTTTACCATCATAAGATATTTGAAACTTTAAACGGTCAGGCCCTAACTTCTCTTGGAAGTCAAGAAGCTCTTTCATGTATTTCTTTAAGTAAACCCCGTTGGTATAAAAGAAGAAGTTAATATTCTTGTCATGGGCAAAACGATTCATTACCCCTTTACACCAATCAAAGTTTACAAAGGGTTCACCACCCCAGAAGTATATGTCCTTCTTAGGATCTTTAATCTTCGCCATGTAATTAGATATATCATCTAAGGTGATCGAGGTATTCTCTTCAAATTCTGTGGATAAACCGCATTCAAATCCTTCTGAACAATAAGTACAAGCAAGATTGCATGTACTTGTTACATTAATGTCTATAACCATAATTTAACTCCAATACTTTTTTCAATAATTTAATATCATATTTATCTACTAAGGCCTTAGTATCCTTAGGGAAACACTTACCACCAAAGCCACGCTTACCATCAGGGCCTGGCACTTGGAAGTGATGGGTTCCCATCCAAGGATGTTGGGCTAATATCCCTGTTACTTCTTCCCAATCGTCTTTACCAATAATATCATACATCTCATTCATATATGTTACCTTCATTGCATAGAAGGTATTCATCATATATTTAATATGACTTGCATTTGCTACTGATGTAAGAAACCTTTTATCTGTTTTAACTATAGAGTATTTATAATATAAATCAAGGAGTTCTTCCCCTCTATCCCCACCTATAATAAGCATAGGGGGATTAATAAAGTCCTCTAAATTAGTACGTTCGGTTAAGAATTCAGGGTTATATAGAATATCATATCCCTCAAGATGGTGGGGGAGGATAGTTGATTTAACTACAGTTAAGCCATTATAATCAGAGTCACCAATAACATCTAATACTGTTTTAAGTACTTCATAATTTGTATCATCTGAGGGGGTGGGTACACAAACAAAGATTGCATTAGGGTTACTAATGCAAACATCGGCGATAGATATATTATTATAAGCTGGATCACTTATAATATGGGTTGTATTAGGAAAGCCATGTTCAACCGCCTTTCCTACCATTCCATAACCAATAATTCCAATCATAACATAAATTCCTTTATATAGTATCCCTTGATATCTTTTACAATATCAGTCATAGGGATATCTATACCATATAATTCAATTAGTTTATCATAGGCCTCTTTATCTTCGTCGTATGTTTTAAAGTGGGGATCATTCCCATATAATAGATCCGGATCATTTAGTAGTTCATAGTAATCTTCATTAAAATCTTCGGCTATCCACGAAGCATATGCCATAGCGACTAAATATGATTTGGCAGGATACATCCATCCGGTTTCACTAGAAGGCCTAGTCATATACGTAATACAATCTTCTATAATCGTATCTTCATTATAATTAATTTCAAAATCATTTAGGTCATCACTAAACTCAGTATTGAGTCGGTGATACATCTCTTGTCTAATCTTCCAGTCTTGCATATCTATCTAATAGTCCTTTATAGCCAGAACAACTATTATCTAAGTCTTTAACATATCGGTAATGTTCAGTTAAACACGTCCCTAGGTA
>JYMV01021972.1_pt2 | contig 21238 bp, 15 predicted proteins | sample 338911 | NCBI WGS metagenome assembly JYMV01 (sample SAMN03354496, study PRJNA234377) | hydrothermal vent metagenome | biome: Deep sea; feature: Hydrothermal plumes at the Eastern Lau Spreading Center, Western Pacific Ocean; material: Seawater | place: Tonga | collected 2009 | depth 2000 m m
AGTCGGTGAGGCTCTTTTCCTGCTGGTCTCTGCGGTTTCGCAGGTCCCCGGACTGTTTCACCGTCCACAAACCCCACAGGCCAAAGACAACAGCACAGAAGTAGAGGGTGAGCATGGTGATCTGAGCAAGGTCACTCGGCTTTCCCTGCTGGGACATCTTTATCTCCTCGCCGTTCCGACAACGGAAGTCTTCAACTTCAACTCGAGGGTCAATTGATATCCTTTTTCCTCGCCGAGGTCTTTTCCGCTCTCCTCCACCTCGAACAGGATGGAGTGGGCGTCGATCGCCTCGACGACGAGATTGGCCTCGGAGGCATCCTTGACGTTCAGGCGCAGTGTCGTTTTTGCACTGGTGGTTTTTTCAGGACGAATATCAAAGCTGTCGTACTTCGGGTAGACGACAGGCGGACCCGCCTTACGGATGGCACTGATCACATCCTCGAGCATCTCCATAGGGCTCAGGAACTGCTTGATCCGCGAACTACGGGAACCGCGAGAACTTTCGCCCGTGAGTTCGCTGAGCTTGGTGCGTGCGGCAGCGGGGTAATTGGTCGTCCCGGCCGGAGTCCGTGGAGTCGACTCGAAAAAATTCTTGTAGATATCTGCCTGGCTCTGGCGCAGCTGAGAATATTCGGCGAGGTAATACTGCTTCTTTTGGTGGTTCTCTAGAAGCCACACGACCGAAGTGGCACAGAAGAGCAAGCCGAGGAGAATCAAGCCCGGTAACAGGCGCTGAAAGCGGCGCTCGAAACGGAACTCATCCTTGCGAAGGTCGATGGTGGTGAGGCCCTGCCCAATTCCCTGGAGGGCAAGGCCGATGGCGACCGCACCTCTCTGGGCGCAAATTTCCTCGCTGTCGGAAGATAGATCATGCTCGATGCCGGAAGTTGCATCGAGAGCGACAGATTCAACTTCGAAGTACTCACCGAGGCGGCGGGCCGCATCGATGGAACGGGCATTTGTGCCCGTGACAACGATGCGATCGAGAGGGCGCCCCATCAGGGCACCGGCAAAGGTACGTTCGATCTCGACGATGATCTGTTCGACAGCTTCTTCCGGCGTGACGGGAGGTACCGCCCCGGCGGCCTTACCTTCCCTGGAGAACCTTTCGAATTCGTCGTCTGGGACGACAGCGATGGCAAACTCATCATCGAAGGGAAGTTCCTCCGCTGGCGGGTCTTCTTCCTCCTCGATACCTTCCTCGATGATCGCAAAGGTCTCTTCAGCAACGCTTCGGCCGTCATCAACGACGACATCCGAATCGGCGCTTCCTGACTCCAGAGCAGGGACTCGCACCTGGGAAAGGAGGTGATTCCATGTCGAGCGAATCTTGGTGATCTTCCCGCCTTCGAGGAGCACGAAGGAGGTGTATCCTGCCTCGACCTGGATCAACAAAACGTGCCCTTCTGACAATTCGGGAGCCCCGCGAATGAGGGTTGTCGCCAGCGCCGTTGTATCGAGTTCGATTTGCATCGGGTCGGCATCGGCGCCCTGGAGCCGTTCGAGATGCTCTCCGAGGATCTTCTTCGGAAGGGCACATATCAGCAACCGACTGGAGTCTTTCCCCTCTGAGAGCTTCAGGTGCTCGATGATAAGATCATCGATGTTATGGGAATGGATATGCCCTTCGCTCTCGTAGCGAACGGTCTTCGCGATGATGTCATCCCGGGTGTATGGAACCGAAATCTCGCGGGTGACCATCTGGCGAGCGGGGAGAGAACTGACGAAGTCAACAGATGCTCGTTGACTCGAGTCGATCGAGGAATTCATGAGATCGGAGAGGGAGTGAACCTGCTCCTCGAGATTTTCTCCCGAATACTGGCCCTCGATGTAGTCGACGAGCCGGTACTTCTTCGCTGATCCCTCCAGGATCGCGATCCGTACCGTTTCTCCGTCGATTTCCAGTCCGGCGACCAAGCTCAAGGTCTGGCCCTTCCACGCTCCACTGCGACCGATTCGCAGGGAGTTTTCATCACGGCTTCTGGAGCCCCTGGAGGGTTTCAATCACCCGCTTCATGGCCTTGGGGTCCGGCTTCCCTTTCTGATTCTGAAGATCCTTGATCGTTTTCTGGACGTCCTGGTTCTTCGCCGGACGGACACCGGCGGCGCGCTTCGGAGCCTTGGGGAGACCCCGGGCGGTGGTGCCAGGCGGGGTGGGGCGACGGGTGCCACCGCTGCGGATCGATCCTCTCTCTTCATCGGGGATCGCGGTGGTAGTGGGTCGGGTTGGTAGTGGGGTACCACCGATCGCTGCCAACTGTTCCTCGCTGAGAGGACGTAGGACATAACGATCATCCTCGAAGATGAGAATCGGGTACTGATCTTCCTCTGGAACCAGGGTGTAACGCTGGCTGTTGAACTCGTAGATGATCTGGACCGGTTCCGCCTTGATCTCCTCGATCCGCATCAAGTTGCCATCGATGGTGAATCCGGCTCCTTCCTCGATCTGGCGGATCCTGGAGGTCGACCCGAGTCTCGCTCCGCGAACACCGCGGGTCGGTGTCCTCCGTGACGGAGTCCTGGTCACACCTCGCCTCCTTGTTGCCGTCGGCGTACTGCCGGCACCGGGGAGGAGCGTCGTTTTACCTCCCTCCCGGAGAGAGACGAAGCGACGATCGCCATCGAAAATCACGCAGGTGATCTCCCAACTGGCGAGAGGACCACCCTGAATCAGCGGCAGGTCCGCAGGGGGAGGGGCCACCACTGGCTCCCTGGGTGCGGGTGCCTTGGCATTGAGATTGGAGATCAGTCGGGTGTAACGGTTGGTGTTGGGAGAGATAGCCGCCTCCCTGATCGCAAATTCCGTCGGATCGGGAAGAACGATCGTCAATCCATCGCTGGTGCCGCCGAACATCCCCTTGATCGTAAACCCGAGAAGCACGAGAACGGAGAAATTCACCGCCAGCAGCAGCCAGCGCAGGGTTCCAATATTGAGTTTCAGCATGATCAATCCTCCAATGAAGCCCCTCAGTAAGGGACTTCCTGCCAGTACAGGACCAGTACTTTTCGGTCCTTTCGTGCCACTACCATTCTACCCGAGAGTTGCCGGTCCTCGCGCGTACCTTTGATGTTTGCCGTGAAGAAGGAACTCTTGAAAACCGCCACCCGTTCGAGGTCGAGTTTGAGAAGAGCAAATACACTCTCGTCCTGTGAGGCGTCTTCGACCCACTCCTCGTTGACATTTCCCAGCTCCTGGATCGCCCTGAAACTGTTGAACTCGACGACTTGAGGCGCTTCAGGGTCATCTTCAGAGAAAATTCCTTCGTCGCTCTGATCTGCTTCATCCCCCCCCGAGGAGTAGGTGTTCAACCAGGCCTCGATCTGGCGGGCGACATCTTTCGCCTCGTCATAATCCTCGAAGGACTGCATCAAGGCGATGTAGACCTCTGGCCTGGCGGTGTTGAGGTTGATTTTTCCGGTCGAGTGCGAGGTCATGACGTGGCGCAGACCCAGCGGTCGGGGGATCGACTCGACTCCATCCTCGAAGACCTCGAAACCTGCTGCGGCGAGGGCATCGGAACTGATCGGGGACAACTCGTTGAAGAGCGTCTCGAAGAGGTCCTCCTCGTCGCCCTCCAGTTCCGCAGGGTCATGGGGACCGTTGAAGAGTTCCCAGCTGATCTCGGGAACATCCCTGAGGATTCCGATGGAGCGGATCTGCCGCGTCTCTTCCTCCATCTGGCGATCGAGGACAAAGGTGCTGATGGCCCGGGCAGCAACATCGGGATCGGGGATATCCTCGTAATCGAAACCGAACTCATTGTTGTAGTCGACGATCGCTTCGATCAGCATCGCCAGCATCGCTTCGGTGGCCTCGACACGCTCGGGAGAGGGCGACATCCATTCATCTTCCTCGAGGAGAAGGTCCTCCTCATCAGGCTCGGCAGAAGTATTGTCCTCGGGATCCTCATCAAGATCTTCATCCTCCTCCCCGAGGAGTCCATCCTCTTCCTCCTCCTCGGGGACACGGACGTACTCGAAGAGGAAGTTGAGGTCGAAGCAGGACTCGCCGTCGATGATGCGGCAATCGGTCTCGGTGTTGTTGAGAGAATCGGTGATGGGGTAGGCCCAATCATCGTGGCGGGTATCGACCGGACTGGAGTCATCCTCGGCTCCAGCACCTCCCCCGCCGGAGGCGCCGCCACCGCCGGGGCCACCCCCCTGATTACCGCCGCCGGCAGTGCCTCCACCGGACTGGGCGAGATCATCCATTTGGTCCTCCGCCTCCGCCTCGGTCCCGATGTCGAGAGCGTAGTCCTCGTGGAGGGCGAGCAGGGCGCCGCGGGCGGAGGCCTGGAGGGAGTAACTCAACTCGGTAAATCCGAGACGGCTGGCGGAAATGCGTTCCTCGATCTTGGTGGTGAAGGAGAGCTGGCTGATGACCACCGTCATCACCAGCACCAGGATCAACACGATGAAGAGCGCCATGCCGCGCTCCCTCGATCTGGGGGTTTCTAAACACATCGACTTCATGCCTCATCTGTCGGCAAAGCGGGGGCCAATCTGGACCCCCTAGAAGGCCGAAACCGGTTCGAGGGAGATTACATAACCCCCATGCTGGAAACTACTTGAGAATTCTGTCCAGGACCCCTCCAGCGCACGATACCCCAGAAGTGGAGAACAGCCCCAGCACAGTGTAGTAAATTGCTACACAGGGGGAAGGGCGGGCTCTCTTTGCCTTTTTCCGGACCCCGCCGGGGGCCGGGGAACGAGGACGAAAGTCAGAACCACTGGCAGCACAACCAGGGTCAAGATGGTGGAAGTGGTGAGCCCGCCGACGATGGTTCGCCCGAGGGTGTGAATATTGGGGCCGTTGAGCATCTGACTGCCATAGGCCATCGGCATCAGCCCCAGAACCGTGGTCAAGGCGGTGATGAGGATGGGACGGAGACGGTCGGTGGCGCCGTGGAGCACCGCATCCGGTGGCGACTCTCCCTGACGAACCCTTTTGATCACCCGGTCGATCATGACGATGCCGTTGTTGACGACGATTCCAGCGAGAAGGATCAGCCCGACAGCAGCCGGACTGTCGAGAGTGTCCCCCTGCAACCACAGGCCCCAGATGACCCCCGGGGCGGCGAACAAAACCGACACCATCAACACCAGCGGAATTCTCAGAGACTCGAAGAGGCATGCCAGTACCAGGTAGACGAGAAAAATGGAGAGGAAGATCCCCTCGTTGAATGAACTCTGGTTTGTCTCTCTTCCCGACCATCCCTCACCGAGATCCCAGAAATATCCAGTCGGCCAGGGGAAAGCGTTGAGAGCCTCCTCGACTCGACTGACGATCGCCTCCTTCTCTCTCGGCCGGTACTGAGCAGAGACGGTCAGGTTTGCAAGACGATCCCAGCGACGACGTTCCCCTGCAGATTCCCTCTGCTCGAGGGCGCCGATTTCATCGATGGGAAGCTCGAGATCCTCGGTGAGAGGAAAGCGCATCGAGCGCAACTCGTGCACCGAGTCCGTCTCTTCCTCGCTGAGCCCCAACTGGATGTCGAGATCCCCCGCCTGGGTGCGCAGCTGCCGGAGGCGGCTCCCTCCGAAAGCAGCGCCGATGGTGCGCGCGATCTGGTCGCCACTCACCTCCAACCGGGCAAGCAGATGATCATCGGGAATGAGGCGCAATTCATCGATTCCTTCACGCCGCTGAATTTCCGCTTCGATGATCCCGGGAACTCCTTCGAGGTGGGCTGATATCTGCTCCCCGAGTCCATCGAGATAGCTGCTGGAATCACCGAAGATCCTCACGTCGATCGAACCGAGAGTCGACTGAGAGCCGCCACCACGCCCCCCCCAGCCCCAGCCCCTGTCGGTGCGGATCCTGACCCCAGGAATTTTCGGCAGGATCTCATCGAGGCTGGCCCTCATGGCGAGGAGGGACTCCTCTGTCACATCCTCGGGGGGGGGATAGATGCGGATCATCCCGTACCGGTCAGAGAACCACGAATAGACGTCCGACTCCCCGATTACCTGCGGTTGCACCTCGAGGAATTCCTCGACCCAGGTGACGTACTTCTCGATCTCTCGGAAATCGAGCCCCTCGGAGGGACGGAAGGAGATGGTCACGAAATTGTCGATCCGATCGGAGTCGGAAAGGTCCATCCGGAACCCGTGCTTGAGCGGGATGATGGCACTCAGCGTCAAGGCGATCGCCAGCAGGATCGTCACGGACCGGTGACGAATCGCCATCCCCAGCATCCTGGTATAGCCGTCCCTGAAAGTGACGAACCACGAGGACATCCCCGGGTCGCCACCGGAGTAAATGCGAGCGGCAACCATCGGAACCAGGGTCAGAGAGACGAAGAGGCTGGCGCCGATGGTGAGGCAGATGACGAGCCCCACATCGGAGAGGACGTCGGTGAATCCGCTGCGTTTGGCGATGGCCACAGGCAAGAAGACGACCATCGTCGTGATCGTCGCTGCGAAGATCGGAGTCGCCACCTCCATCGTCCCCCGGGTGGAAGCCGCCTGAGGATCCTCACCGAGGCCCGCGCGACGCACGATCGATTCCACCACCACCACCGCGGTATCGACCAGCATTCCGACGCCCAGCATCAGTGCCATGATGGTGACGACGTTGAGTTCCCGATCGAGCAAGTGAAGCATCGCCAGCGCCGACAGCACCGAGATGGGGATCGCCATGGCGACGAGCAGGGTTGCGGTAAAACGCCGGAGAAAAAGGAGGAGAATGCAGATGGCGAGGGCGCCTCCAAGAAGTCCCGCATCCCTGAGTTTCTCGAGAGCATCGACGATCTGCTTGCCCTGATCGCGCCAGACGATGACGTTGATTCCTCCCAGCAGGGGGTCCTCGCTGATGCGGAGGACCTCCTTGCGCACCGCTCTGCAGACCGAGACCGTGTTGGCCCCCGACTCCTGGAAGATTTCGACCGAGACCGCGTATGAGCCGTTGAGATGCCGCCCGGAGCGGCGTTCCCCCTCCTTCGTCTCGATCTTTGCCACCTGGCCGAGGCGCAACCCGTTGCTGTTGATGGGGAGCGCCTTCAACTCCTGGACGCTCTTCATGGCATTGATGAGGCGAAGGCGGCGTTTCTTGCCATCGGACCATACTCGCCCGACGGTGACGTCGATGTTGGAGCCCTGAATCACCCGGGAGACCATCCCGAGGGTGAGACGGTGCCGCTCCAAGTCCTCCTTCTCGAAGGTGATCTGCACCTCGAGGGGAGAAACTCCCCCCATCTCCACCTGGCCGACACCATCGAGGCGCTCGAGAGGACGCTGGACGCGGTCGACGAGAAGTTCGTAATTCTCCGACAGGTCGATCCCGGTCGCGCTGATACGCGCTTCCATCATCGCATCTGCACTGTGCCAGCCGCCGTCACTGATTCTGATCTGCTCGATGTCCTCGACGGGAAGTTCATTCATCACCCGTGCAACGCGTTCACGAATCTCGACCTTGGCAACGTTGAGATCCTCGCCATAGTCGAATCGCAGATCGACCCGACCCTCACCCTCGTTCGCCTCGCTCTCCATCCCCCTGACGGTCCGCAGGGTCGCCAGGGCTTCCTCGAGCGGTCGGATCACATCGTTCTCGACCTGCAGTGGAGACGCATTGGGATAGGGGACCCTGACGCTGATCCTCGCCCTCTGCCTGTCAGGGAGCGCACTCAGAGGAATCTGCTGGAGAGAGAGGAACCCACCGAGGATCAGCAGGATGTGCATCGTCAGGGTGGTGATCGGCCGCTCGAGGCAGAAACCAACGATGGTCTTCATGCTTCTCCCCCAGCCGCCGATCGGCTCGAAGTTCCCCGCGTCAACAAGCAGTACCCGCTCGGCACTACCGCCAGGGTCATCATGGTTGCCACCGAGAGTCCCCAGATCACCGTGATCGCCAGCGGCTTCCTCAACTCGGCGCCGGGGCCGAGACCGAGGGCGAGGGGCAGCAGGCCGAGGATCGTCGTCGCACTGGTGATGAGGATGGGTCGCAACCTCTCGATGCCGGCGTTGCGCGCCGCTTCGACGGGATCGGTTCCATCGCTTCGAAGCTGCTGGATCCTCGCCACGAAAATGATGCCGTTATTGACGACGATGCCACAGAGAAGAATGACGCCGATCATCGAGAGAACGCTCAGGGGGAGCCCGGTAATCGCCATGGCAATCACCGCCCCGGCGGCGCCGATGGGAACGATGAGGATCACGATGAAGGGGAGTTTCAGAGATTCGAAGGTGCTCGCGAGAACGAGGTAGACGACGAACACCGCCAGCAGTAACGCCTGGAAGAGGCTGTCGAGGGATTCGCGCATCTCCTCGTTCTGGCCAGACATCCGCGCCGAAGTCGTGGCCTCCAGATGCCTGCCACTGAGAAGTTCCTGGGTGCGATCGCTGGCGGTTCCAAGATCGACCCCATCGGTACGAGCGGTGACCCGGATCGATCGTTCTCCCCCAACCCGCCGGATTTCAACGGGACCGAGGGCCTCCTCGAGCCGCCCGAGGGCCGCCACCCGCAGGGGTGCCTCGGCCTCGGGTCGGGTAATTGCCAGTGAGTACATCTCGGCGTCATCGATGCTCTTCTCGAGAGCGCCCTTCATCCGCACCCGGATATCGATCGGCTTCTCGGCAAATCGGTACTGGGTGGCGATTTCACCGATCCCCTTCGCCCTCAGGCTGTCAGCGACCTGGCCGAGGGAGAGGTCGTACAGAGCGAGCCTGGCCGGATCGAGGCGGACATGAATCTCGGGGACCTGATCGGGCACATGGGCATGCACGTCGATGAGGCCCGGGATCAGTTCCATCCTCTCGCCGATGGTAAGGGCAGCATCACGCAGGATTTCGAGGTCATCGTCGAAAACCTCGACTTCTATCGGAGCCCGGAAGGTGAAGAGGGACGGACGACCGAGGGTCAGGGGACATTCCGGCACGAGGGCGAATTCGCGCTCCAGTTGCTCGATGATCCGATCTTCATCGGCGCGCTGAGTCCCCTCCGACAGCTTCACACCGACCCTTGCCACGTGTTCACGCCTGTCTCCCGCCTGAACCTCTCCCAGCACCGGTGCATCGCCGATGACCGCAGTCCATTGCGCGATCGGGAGACCCTGCTTCTTCAATTCTTCGATCGTCCCCTCGAGAGCTGTGACCTTGCGATCAGTTTTCTCCAGAGGAGTCCCCTCGAGGAGTTCGACGTCGAAGTAAAACTGCCCCTGGAAGAGATCCGGGACCAGTTCCGACCCCAGGTCACCGGCGCGCGGCAAGATCGTCACGCACAGGACCAGGGCGAGGAGGGGAGAGACCCAGGACACCTCGAGAATGGCGTCGAGAAATCTTCCGTAGCTCGCCTGCAGCGATTGCAGCCCTCGACGGAACGCCCCCGACAGCGGCGCCAGAACTCGGTCGAAGAGGTTCCCGACCACCTCGAGGGGGCTCCCCGCACTTCCCATTCCGTTGAAGATAATGGTGGGGATCACCGTGATCGCCACGAACAGGCTGGCGAGAAGAGAGTAGGTCACCGTCAGAGCCTGGTCCCTGAAGATCTCCCCGCCGATCCCCTGGACGAAGACCAGCGGCAGGAACACTGCGATGGTGGTCAGCGTCGAAGCGATGATTCCGCCCATCACCTGGCCTGTCCCCTCGACCACCGCATCGCGAACTCCGGCACCCTTCTCCAGAAGCCTCTGGATCGATTCCAGAACGACGACCGAGTTGTCGACGAGCATTCCGATTCCCAGGGCAATTCCCCCCAGAGAGAGGACATTGAGACTGACACCAGTGAGTCCCATCAGGAGAAAGGTGACAGCGATGGAGATGGGGATGGAGAGAACGATGGTCAGTGTGCTGAGGAGATTTCGGAGGAAAAGGTAGAGGATCAATGACGCGAGCAACGCTCCTAGCAGCGCCGTCGACTGCACGCTGGAGATGGAATCCTCGATGAAGCGCGCTTGGTCGAAAAGGATCGTGACCGAACAACCAGCAAGTGTGCGGTAACTCTCGAACTCGACCATGCGGGAGCGCACACCACGGGCAACCGTCACGGCGTTCGCATCGCCCTCCTTGTAGAGGTCGATCTGCACCGCGGGGCGACCATCCACCCTGACGAGAATCTCCTCATCCTTGGGAACGATGGCAGCGGTTCCGATGTCTCGCACCCTGAGAGTTCCGCTTTCGGTGTAGCGGATGATCACGTTCTCGATGTCCTCCATCGACTGAAATTCCCGCACCGTTCTCAGGCGATAGGCGGTTTGCGAGTCGCGGATCTCACCGCCAGAGCGGTTGACGTTCTCTTGCCCGATGCGCCGGGCGACCTCCTGTACCGAGATGGAGAGGGAGTCGAGTTTCCTGGGATCGAGGTTGACGAGGACCTCCTCCTCGGCACCGCCGACCACCCTCGCCGCCGCCACTCCCTCGAGGGTCTCCAGACGTCTCTTCACCTGCAGTTCCGCCAGTTTTCTCAGTTCGGGAATCGGCCGGGGACCGGTCAGAGCAAGGCGCATCATCGGATCCAGGGCGGGGTCGAAGCGGTAGACGAGGGGAGCGCGGGCATCGTCGGGCAGGTTCACCAGGTCGAGCTTTTCCCTGACATCGAGGCTCGCTCGCTCCATGTCCGTTTCCCAGGAGAACTCGAGGACCACCTCACTGACGCCAGCGCGGGAGTTACTGGTGTAGCGACGCAAACCCTGGGTCACCCCGACAACATCCTCGATCGGCTCGGTGACCAGTTGCTCCACCTCGTGAGGAGAGCCTTCCGGGAGTTCGGTCTGAACGGTCAGCGTCGGGTAGGAGATGTCCGGGAGGAGTTCGAGGGGCAATCTATCGAAGGAGAGCACACCAAAGGTGAAGGCAGCGATCGTCACCATCGCTACAGTCACAGGCCTGGCGATGATGGCTCGGATCCAGGTCCCCACCTTCAGCTCCTCCGGGTCACTGGGACCCTCTGGAATCACCGTCCTCGACCATCAGGGAATCGGTCTCGACATGGGGGACCCTGCGGTAGACGATCACCTTCGATCGATCCTGCAATTCTCGATTACCATCGGTGGCAACTTCATCCCCGGGTTCGAGTCCTTCGCGGATCTCGATCACCGCTTCGTCCTCGTACCCGGTGATCACCTCGACCTCGTGTGCGACCCCGCCGACAACACGGTAGACGCGGCTGATCCCCTTCTCCCGCAGAACCGCGTTGCGCGGAACCAGCAGGGCGTTCTCGAGGGTTCGGGTGATCACGTCGACGTGTGCGAAGGAACCGGGACGCACCATGCTCGCGGCATCCTCGAAGCGAATCAGCACCTCGACGGTCAGGCTCTCTCTGTCGACAATGGGGCTGATCCTCTCGACCTGACCCATCGAGACAAGTTCGCCGTTGCGCTCGCTTCTCAGCTCGCAGGCCTGGCCAACCTCGATTTCAACCAGTTGAGACTCCGGCAGGTGAAGGCGAATTCTGAGGGGGCTCAGATCTGCGATGGTGAAGAGCGGATCTCCCGGCCTCACCGCCTGCCCCGGCTCGATCTCGCGCTTGACCACCATCCCCTCGAAGAGAGCTCGCGGCTGGGAGCGGGAAAGGTCGAGAATGGCTCTCTCGTGGTTCGCTTCAGCGCGGTCGAGGGTGGCTCTGGCATCCTCCACCTCCTGAGGGCTGGTCGACTTCGACTCGAGAAGCCCATCGAGTCGCTCGAAGTTGCGCTTCCCCTGTTCGAACTCGATGCGTGCGACCTTCTCGGCGATTCGCAGTTCTTCCTGGTCGATGGAACAGAGGATCTGTCCCTCGGGGACCTCTTGCCCCTCCTCGACGGCAATCTCCTCCACCTCTCCCTCGACACGAGCGAGGATGATGACTTGCCGTTCCGGCTCGAGGATGCCACTGCCGCTGACCCGTTCACGGATCCTTGCCAGGAGACAGGAAGCCAGTTCGACGGGGATTTCATCATCGGCAGCGGAGATCGCCGGCGGGTAATCCGCCGCCCGGTGGCTCGCTGGGCTCATACCCCTGCGCCACTCGGAGCGGGGGACCGATCCGTTGCGTTCCCCTCCCCCCGAGAAGGTGGTTCCGAGGAAGTAGCCGATGGCCAGGATTGCCAGCGATCCGATCAGCATTGGCATTCGATGCTTCAGGAGTCAGTCCCTTCCACTTGCGGAGGTTTTCCCCGGGTCAGTGTGCACTCTCGACAGGGGCATTCATCTCTCAGGGATCTGAGCGAATAGATCCCGCTGGAATGCCCATCGGAAAAGGCGATGTTCAGCCCGTACCTCCCCGTCCGGTCACAGCGGAGGATCGTGAGATCCTCGGGCAAGGTGGCCGGGTCGAGGATCGCCTTGCTGCTCCATTCGTCGACACAGGCGGCGCATGCGCAGCTCTCGCGCAGGGCACGGTGGCGGTAGAGGGTTTCGTGGCCATCCTTCCAGACCAGCAGCAGGGTATCAGGGTGTAGCACCTCCAGTTCCTGGAGCTGGGTTCTCTCATCCTGGGGCAATCGTCGCCTCCCGCCTCGAGTTTTCGGTTCAGAAGCCATTCTAGGGGAGAAGAGGGGGGCTACCAGCCAACTTGAAAAGGCGTGAGCCCCCTCCGGAACTGGGTCGATCCCGGAGAGGGCCGAATGAAGGCTGTTTTGTCGCTTCCGGGGCAAGGCCCGCGGAAAAAAGGGGGCCGGAGAGAGGTACGCCGCGTAAACAAAGGGAAAAACTCCACGGGTTCGACCTTTCCCAGGACTCTCTCCGGCTGCCGAACCGACAAAGTTGTAGAATATATTTGCTAAAGTGTAAACTGCATTTTTTCGGAATGTTGCCAACTCGAATGAACTTCCCAGGTTATGGCTGAAATTCCCCGTGTCGCACATTCCCGGCCCTTGAAATGAGGAGGAGTTCAGCCCAGGTCGTTGCGATCTTCACCCGGCAACTCCATCCTCCCGCCCTGCCCCCCTCGAAGGAGAAACGATGACGGCGCAAGCGCGGGAACAGGTCCAACGGTATCTCCTTTGCCTCCAGCAGGAGATCTGTGACCAGCTCGAGGCGATGGACCGGGGCTCCAGTTTCAAGTCCGGCCGCTGGCAGGGGCAGGAAGGCGGCGGCGAAAGCCGACTGCTTCGCGATGGAGAGCTCTTCGAACAGGCGGGTGTCAACTTCTCGAAAGTCGAGGGAAACGCCCTGCCGGGATCTGCCAGCGCCGCTCGTCCTCAACTCGCCGGTCGATCCTTCCAGGCGATGGGTGTGTCCGTGGTGATTCATCCTCGAAACCCCTTCGTCCCGACCACTCACATGAACGTCCGCTGGTTCGAGGCGATAAAAGATGGAGAAGAATCGATCTGGTGGTTCGGAGGCGGCTTCGACCTGACACCCTGCTATCCCTTCGATGAAGATGTCATTCACTGGCACCGCAGCGCCCGAGATCTGCTCGCTCCTTTTGGCAGCGATCTCTACCGGCGATTCAAGGAAGAGTGCGACCGCTACTTCTTCCTCCCCCACCGCGATGAAACCCGCGGCGTCGGCGGTCTCTTCTTCGATGACTTCACCGAGGGAGGATTCGAGAACGCCTTTGCCGTGACCCGTGCCGTCGGCGATGGGTTCCTCCCCGCTTACCTGCCCATCGTCGAGAGGCGCAGTGACCATCCTTTCGGTCAACGCGAGCGCGAGTTTCAACTCCTCCGGCGGGGGCGCTACGTCGAGTTCAACCTGCTCTTCGACCGTGGGACTCTCTTTGGCATCCAGAGTGGCGGCCGGGCCGAGTCGATCCTGATGTCGCTTCCCCCCGAGGTTCGCTGGCACAGCGGCTGGCAGCCCGAACCCGGGAGCCCGGAGGCGGAACTCAACCGCTACTTACAGCCACGCCAGTGGCTCGATGAGACAATGGATTGAGATCTGTAACCCATTCAAATATAAGATCTTGAGATCAATGAGCGGAGATTTTATTGCCGCATTGGCAAAGTAATAGTTGCGATATTGGCAATTCCAGGCTACCCTGAGGTGGTCTGCCAGGCAGCGCCAGCAGGGTGACGCAGACGCTGGAAGTTGAACTCGAGATACCGAGGAGACCGGGATGAACGAAGAGCACGACCCGAATGAAGAGTACTACGAAGAGGAAGAACTTCAGGGCAGCTCGTTGCCGGATTGGCTCACCAGCACCCCTTACTGGATGATCTCCACCGCACTCCACGTCATCGTTCTGCTGATCTTCGGAACGGTCGTTGTGATGCAGGTCGAGGACAAGAAGGAAGAGCGGAGGACCGTCATCCGCAAGGAGTTCAAGCCTCCGGAATACGATCCGACGAAGAAGAGGGACATCGAGCGCAAGCCGGAGATTCTGAAGGACCAGAAAAAGAACCCGGTACTCAAACTCAATCCAGAGAAGGTCAAGACCACTCCAAAGGGTAGCGACGAGAAAAACCTCACCAACAAGGAGCTCCTCAATCGCTCCGTCAACGATGCCTTCGGCATGACCGGCGCCGGCGCCGGCGCCTACGGCAATCGCTTCGGCAAGGGCTCACTCACCCGCGAGGGAGGAAGCGAGGCGACCGAGAGCGCCGTTCTCGCCGCTCTCAAATGGCTCGAACGCCATCAGCACCCCGATGGGCACTGGAGTTCCAACGGCTTCTACCGTCCAACAGGCTGCGAGAACGAAACAGGAGACGGATTCCCGGGTTACGACGTCGGCGTGACCGCCCTGGCGATGCTCGCCTACCTCGGATTCGGACACACACACGAGACGGGGGAGTACAGGGAATTCCAGGTCGTCATGAAAAAGGCGATGGAGTGGATGCTCTCCCAGCAGATCAAGAGCGATGACCCCAAGATCGATGGCCTCTACGGATTGCCCGGTGAATCGATCGATGAGTGGGTCTACAGCCATTCCATCGCGACGATGGCGATGGCCGAGTTGCTCCTCATGTCGAGAGATCGCCTGAAACTGCGCAAGTCGGTGGAATCTTCGGTGCGTTGGTGCATGCGCTCGCAGAATCCCGGATACGGATGGAAGTACGGCTACCTCGTCGGAGCAAACGACACCTCCGTCACCGGCTGGATGGTCCTCGCCCTGAAAACCGCCAAAGCATGTTCGGACCTTCGTCACATCAAGATCAAGGGGAAGGAGTACGACCAGCACTTCGAATGGGCGCTGAAGTGGTTCGATTCCTGCACGATGAAGTCGACCGGGATCTGTGGCTACGAAGACTCCGGCGATCAGGGCTCGAGCCTCACCGGTTCTTACCCCGACAACGAAATCTATCCCTATTCCAAGAGGCTTTCCTGCATGACCGCGGTGTCGGTGCTCTGCCGTCTCTTTGCCGGGCAGGGAAAGCGCTCGGAGGACATCAAGCAGGGCGTCTCGGTGCTGATGGATGAACTCCCGACCTGGCGGAAACGGCAGGGGAAGCGCCTCTCGAAGATCAACATGTACTACTGGTACTACGCCTCTTACGCGATGTTCCAGTTCGGCGACAGCAAGTGGGCCCAATGGAACAAGGCGATGATCGAAGCACTGGTGCCGACCCAGATCGTCGGGACTTGCTCCGATGGCTCCTGGGACCCCATCGGAGAGTGGGGAATCGCCGGGGGTCGGGTCTACTCTACTGCGATCGGGGCGATGACTCTCGAGGTGTACTACCGCTTCACGCGCACTGGAAGCTGATCACTTTGAAAGTTCGTAGGGTGGAAGGAACTCTTCGAAGATGATCGAAGTCACCATCAACGGCAAACCCCAAAAGGTCGCTACGGGAAGTTCTGTCGGAGATCTGGTCGCCTCCCTCTCTCTCGAAGGATCTTCCGTGGCGGTCGAGCGGAACAAGGAAATCGTCCCACGATCACTGCACGACGAGGTGAAGCTCGAAGTGGGTGACCGGATCGAAGTGGTCACCATCGTCGGAGGAGGTTAGAGATGTACCCGGAACCCTTCACCCTCGCCGGCGAGACTCTGCGTTCGCGACTCTTCGTCGGCACCGGCAAGTACCCCGACAACGAGACGATGGCCAGGGCTCTCGAAGCATCGGGATGCGAGGTGGTCACCGTTGCCATCCGCAGGGTCGATCTCGACAGCAACGACAACCTGCTCACGGCAATCGATCGAAAGAAGTACCGGATCCTGCCCAACACAGCGGGCTGTTTCAGCGCCGATGATGCGATCCGGGTGTCGCGCCTCTCTCGTGAACTGGGGCTCGGGGACTGGGTGAAACTGGAAGTCCTGGGGGACCGCAAGACTCTCCTTCCCGACCCGGTGGATACCCTCGAAGCGTGCAAGACACTCGTTTCCGAGGGCTTCACCGTTCTCGCCTACAGCAGCGATGACCCGGTCCTCGCCCAGCGCCTCCAGGATGCAGGGGCGACCTCGGTGATGCCTGCGGGTTCACCCATCGGCAGCGGCCAAGGGATCCTCAACCCCAACAACCTGAAGATCATCCTCGAGATGATCGAGGTACCGGTGATCATCGATGCCGGGGTCGGTACCGCCAGCGATGTGGCGATGGCGATGGAACTGGGTGCTGAGGGCGTTCTCCTCAACACTGGAATCGCTGGGGCAGAGGACCCCGTTGCGATGGCTCATGCAATGCGCCACGCACTCGATGCCGGCTGGCTCGCCCACCGCGCCGGCAGGATTCCCAGACGCCTCTACGGCACCGCCTCCAGCCCTGTCGCGGGGGTGATCGGAGAGTGAGCGAAAGAGGCTCCCACGATTCACCATCGCTCGAGGAAATCATCGCAGATTCAAGTGGCGGTGAACTCTCCTTGATGCTGCTCCTGCTGCTCCTGGTCACCGCCCTGAGCATCCTCGCCATCGGCTGGTTCGCTCGGAGAAGACGGGGGGCCGAGCCGTCGAAACCAACCTGGGGCTTCGAGGTGATCCTGGCAGCTTTCGGCCTGTGGATCCTGATGCAACTCGTCGGCGGTCTTCTGGGCATCGCTGTCGTCGGCGGCAGTCGTGTAGCAATCCCACCGGAAGAGGACCCGATGGTTCTCATCGCCAGCCTCGTTGGAGGGGGACTCTTCTCCCTCCTCTTCGCCGCCGGACTGCTCAAGCTTCCAGCCTGGTTCGGAGGGGAGCCCGATTCACTCGCGTTCTCGGGATCGATGGTCCGTGGGCTCACCACCGGCGCATGTACTTTCCTTCTCTGGCTCCCGGGGATGATCAGCACCACCCTCATCTGGGCATCGGGGCTTCTCCTGCTCGGGTTCGATCTCGAGGGCGAACAGCAACAGATGGTGCAGCTCTTCACCTCGCTTTCGGAGAAGGGCTCGGGAGCTCTCCTCTCGCTTCTCCTGCTCTTTGCCGTCGGCGTCGCTCCCTTTGTCGAGGAACTGCTTTTCAGGGGACTGCTCTTCCGCTGGCTGGCAGCACGATTCGGAGTCGGCGCAGGCATTCTCTTCTCCTCGCTCCTCTTTGGTGCGGTTCACCTGGAGTTCTCTGGCGATGGGCTCCTTTTCGGTGCCCTCGGACCGGTCGCCGCGCTCGGTGCGGTGAGCGCATGGCTCCTTCACAGAAACGGCAACCTGTGGGCATGCATAGGGCTGCACGCCACCTTCAACCTCGCTCAGCTCTCGATGCTGCTTCTGAACTGACACTCACTCAGGCGGGAGGAAACCGCATGAAACCGATCGGCGAACGGATCAAGGAGTTGCGTGAGCAGCGGTCCATCACCGGCAAGGATCTCGCCACCAGAGCAGGCCTCTCCCAGTCCCAGATCACCCGCCTGGAGAAGGGGCAACGGCGCGTCGACAGCGAGGTTCTCGTGCGCCTCGCCGACGCCCTCGGGATCACTCCAGCAGCCTTCTTCGAAACAGACCCCAAGGGCACCCCACCCTCAGGCCGGAAGAAGGCCTCACCTTCCTCCCTGGCTGCGACCATCGGCCGCAGTATCCGCTCGGCGAGGAGGCAGCGTCACTGGACCGTCGACGACCTGGCGAGACGCACCGGCTTCTCCAGGGCCTACCTTCTCTCCGTCGAGGAGGGGCGTCGCAGCGGGCTCGAGGATGATTTCCTGCCCAGGGTGGCGAAACTCCTGGGCATCAATGGCTTCGATCTCCTCGCGGAGATCGAGAAGATCCTGCCGCCGGGCACGCCTCCTGCGACCTCCACTCTTCCGGTAATTCCAGGAAGCGGCGTACCCCTGCTGGTCGCCGAGGTTGCGCCCTATCCCAGCGAGATCGATGAGAACGGCAACCTGCGAGCCGCTGTCGAGGGGATGATCCAGGTCCCGGGGCTCGATCTGCAGGATGGCTTCGCCGTACGCGTCGCCGACGAGAGGATGGCAGGAAGCGGCGGCGGCTTCTCCCCCGGGGAGATCGTTGTTTTCGACGGCAGTCGGCCAGCCAACAGCGGAGAGGTGGCCTTTGTGCGCCTCGGGGAAAGCGGCCGTACCACATTTTGTCAATTTTTTTGTGACGACCCGCGGACAATCCGCTTGCAGTACTTGCGATCTGAGGAAGCACCTGAAATACTCCCCACCGAAGCGGTCGGGCGGAGTTGGCCCCTGGTTGCGCACCTGCGAGTTTCCTCATGATCGGCTGATCGGAAACCGCCGAATCGCTCGCGAGTAACGATGCACACACCTCCTTTGGGTCAGGGACGATCGATGATCTTCCCTGACCTTATTTTTTCCTCTGGCCATCACCCCCATCGTCCGTTCCGGGCTTCACCCGACGAAAATCAGGAGGGCTGAGCCGCGGCCCTCAGGGCAACCCAAGACGAAGAGAGGGCGGCGCACACCGGGGTGTGCGCCGCCCTGTTCAGTCTTCCGGTGGCAGTGCCTAGCGGATCGCGTGGATCCGAACATTCGGTTGCAACACCTGGAGTGCCTGCAACACCTCGTCCTGAAAATCACTCCCGCCGAGTCGCAGATAGAGTTCGAAGTGCTCGATCGCCTTCTCCTTGTTGCCACGCTCGTACCAGACCTTGCCGACGTAGTAATGGGGGGTCGAGTAGTTCGGGTCGATCTCCAGGCACTTATCGAGCCACCCCATGGCAGCCTTCTGACGCTCCTGGAGGAGACAGACCTGGGCCAGTTCGATGTAGGGGCCGGTGAACCGCTGGTCGCCGGTGTTCTCGAGGAGGGCGAGGAACGCGGCCTCCGCCTGGGAATAGTTCCCCAGGCTGAGGTAGATCTTGCCCTCGAAGTAATCGAATCGAGGGTTGCCAGGGTCGAGCTTCTTCGCCCTCTTCAGGTACCTGAACGCCTCGTTGTAGTCCCCCATGGTGAAATGCAGGCGGGCGAGCCGCTCCTGGTATCGAGGCACCTTGGGGAAGTCCTTCGCCAGGTTCTCGTACTTCTCGAGCTTGACGCGGAGGATGGTGGAACGACCCTCAGTGGAGTTCGAGATCAGCTCCTTCTTGACGGGTCGGACGGTGGTCTGGGAACATCCCGCCACCAGCAGCGCGAGCAGGGAAACGGTGATTCGCAGCCTGTTGCTTGTCATCGGTCGTGGTCCTCTCTTTCGGGCTTGTTCGGTCCTTGTTTTGTGGATCGGCCTCAAAAGCGCCTCACTTGAGAGAATTCGGCCAATAACCAGGGTCTTGGCCACCCCGCTGAAGCCAGTACCATCGACGGCTGTTTCCGCTACGGCTCGAGGAGGAGAGATGCGGATCCTTACACTTGTCGTCGTGCTGATCGGACTCACTTCCGAGGTCCAGGGACAGAAGACCCTGACCATCGACGGGGGGGCCCTCCCGTCAGGGGACACGACCACCGTCGGCGTTCACATCGAAACCGATGAGTCCCTCGCTGCCTGGTCCTTTGGCGTCTGCCACGACGAGGGACTGCTGGCGGTCGAGGATCTCATCGAAACTCCCGACCTGCTCTCCCTCCTCCAGGGTGCCCCCCCCGACTTCCACGTCGTCGAAGCGCACCCCCAGGGCTGGGCATGCGCCGTCGTCGTCTGTCTCGTCGGCTGCGCCACACTTCCCAGCGGCAGCGACCACCTCCTCTACCAGGGTGAATACCGCGCCATCGGAGTACCGGGAGAGATCGCCACCCTCGAATTCTGCGGCACGATCGGCGAGCCCCCCTTCTCGGTGGTGATGGTCCCCGCCGGCGGGCTGTCAACGATCCCTGACACCGTTGGATCGACGATCGAGATCACCGGGCCCGACCCGCGCCTCTTCGAACTGACAGCTCAGCCTGCAACCGCCCTCTACGATCCGGGGAATGGCATCGCCGAGATCGCCCAGCAGGTGACCGCCGTCGAGGTGACCCCGTCGCTTCCTCCTGCGCCGATCACCAGCTTCACTCTCGCCCTGCGCGGAGGTGATAACTTCGTGCTACCGACCGGCGTCGAGGCGGGGAGTGCAATCCTCGTCGCAGGCCCTCCCGATCTGCTGACCATCGAGATGACTCCCGTCGGGGTGGTGGTCGAGGCAGTGATCGCCACCGGCGCCGGCATCGACGAGGTACTCCTCCCCCGGGAGAACCACCTGGTGACGATTCACTGGGCTTCCATCGCCAATACCCTGATGTTCAACTTCATCGGCCTGTCCCTGCCAATGGAGTGGGATGGCACCGTCACCTTCCCCCCCGCTCCCCCACGCATCGATGTCGCAGGCGAGTTCGCCATCTGCACCACCACCGACGGCCTGCTGACGTTGTTGCCCCAGGAGACCTTCAAGCGCGGGGACGTCAACGATGACGGTGGCGTCGACATCGCCGATCCGCTCTCGGTTCTCTCTCACCTCTTCGCCGGCGGTTCCCTCTCTTGCCTCGACGCCGCCGATGCCAACGATGACGAAACCATCGACATCGCCGACGGCATCGCCCTGCTCGGATGGCTCTTCTCCGGCCACTCGCCGCCGCTTCCCCCCTTCAGCAGTTGCGGTTTCGATCAGGGCACTGGCCTCGGCTGCGCCATCCACAACTCATGCCCCTGACACCTGCTTCCCTCTTCCTCAGACGATGATCGAGGCAAGGTAAGGAGCGGTCTCTCGAGAATCCTCGCCTGGGGATCCCGCTGCTCTTTTCCTGCAGCAGCCCTGGTCCCCAGCCTGATCAGCCAACCGCGTCGAAAGCGCAGTGGTACACCACCTGCCCCTGACAGCCGGCGAGTCCTCCGGGGACCAATTCGAGGACCTGGAAATTCTCCCCGGAGGCGTCCCAACGACAGTTCAACCGATGGTCCGCGGCCCGCAGCCAGCCGAAGCGCTGGTAGTAACCGGGATCGCCGAGAACGAAGGCCAGTTTCCAGCCCGCCTGTCGGCAGCGCTGGAGCCCCTCGTCGATGAGCGCCGTTCCGACGCCCCTACCCTGCTGAGAGGGGCGCACGGCGATCGGTCCGAGGGCGATTTCTTGCCGTTCGCTGCCATCGGCGTCCCGGACCGTGACCGGAC
>JYMV01046444.1_pt1 | contig 21238 bp, 20 predicted proteins | sample 338911 | NCBI WGS metagenome assembly JYMV01 (sample SAMN03354496, study PRJNA234377) | hydrothermal vent metagenome | biome: Deep sea; feature: Hydrothermal plumes at the Eastern Lau Spreading Center, Western Pacific Ocean; material: Seawater | place: Tonga | collected 2009 | depth 2000 m m
TGCTAACAAACAAATCAATACTTATTACCGGTGGAACAGGCTCTTTTGGCCATACATTTATTCCAATGACGCTTGAAAAATATAACCCAAAACAAATTGTTGTTTACTCTAGAGATGAAATGAAACAATGGGAAATGGCGCAAAAATTTGAAGACGATCCTAGAGTTAAGTTTGTCATTGGTGATGTGCGCGATCAAGCGCATTTGTCGCGTACACTCAATGGTATTGATTATGTGGTGCATGCTGCTGCCACCAAGATTGTGCCTACAGCAGAATATAATCCATTCGAATGTGTTAAAACCAATATTAATGGCGCAACCAATCTAATTGATGCCTGCATTGATCGTGGTGTTAAAGGTGTAGTTGCACTATCGACTGACAAAGCTAGCAATCCAATTAATCTTTATGGCGCCACTAAGCTTGCCTCTGACAAATTGTTTGTGGCAGGCAATGCTTATGCAGGCGATCATGACACAAGATTCTCTGTTGTTCGCTATGGCAATGTTATGGGCTCTAGAGGCTCAGTTATCCCATTCTTTATTAAGTTAAGAGAGACTGGAGAGCTACCAATCACTGATCCAAACATGACTCGATTTATGATTAGTCTTGAAGAGGGTGTAGAACTGGTATGGCATGCTTTCGACGATATGCAAGGTGGCGAGATTTACGTTAAAAAGATTCCATCAATGACAATTACCGATATTGCTAAAGCAGTTAGTGAAACCGCAAAGCAAAAGACTATTGGCATCCGTCCGGGTGAAAAAATCCATGAGCAAATGATCGGCTTAGAAGATGCGCCACATACCTATGAGTACAAAGGTCACTATAAGATCTTGCCTGCTATTTACAATTGGTCTTCTGATCCGCAACGTAACAAAGGCGGTATTAAAGTAGATGAGAATTTCACTTATACATCTAACAACAATAAAGAGTGGATGAGTGTTAATGATTTACAGCAATGGATTGATGTTAATACCACTAAGATTGGTAAAATCTAACGCATGCAAAAAAAAGTTCTCATTACTGGTGGGTCTGGCTTACTAGCCGTTAACTGGGCACTATCTATACGTGATAATTATGCGGTAACATTACTTCTGCACCATAAGAAAATTTCCCTATCAGGAGTTGATACAGACATTGTATCTTTAAGCTCTTTAGATGAATGCTTATCCGTGTTGGCAAGGCACCAGCCAGATCTTGTGATTCATACAGCCGGTCTTACTAATGTGGAGGAGTGTGAGTCTAATCCTAATTTAGCACAAAAAGTTAATGTAGATTTAGCAAAAAATATAGCGATCGCCTGTAGCAATCAAGATGTTAAATTAGTTCATATCTCAACCGACCATTTATTCTCAGGCAATCATGAATTGGCCACAGAAGAAGCTAGGGTCAATCCTGTTAACAACTACGCTAAAACCAAATTTCTAGGTGAGCAGCAAGTTCTAAAGAACTGCAAAGATGTAATTGTTATTCGTACAAATTTTTTTGGTTGGGGTGCAAAGTATCGACAGTCTTTTAGTGACTTTATCCTAAATAAATTAAAGAATAACAAGCAAGTTGATTTATTCTCAGATGTTTTCTTTACGCCAATCTTGGTGGATGAGCTGTCGAAACGAACGCATCAGTTGATTGACTCAAATGCAGTAGGCATATTTAATATAGTTAGCAGTGAGCGCATATCTAAATATGAGTTCGGCATTAAATTAGCTAACTGCTTTAATTTGAACGTTGGTTTAATTAACAAAGTTAGTATTAATAATAAGTCAAATTTAGTGAAAAGGCCCATGGATATGAGCCTATCCAATACTAAACTTTGTCAAGTACTCAATTGTGAAATTACTAGTCTTGATGAACAGTTGCAAATGCTTAAAGAGCAAGAGGAAATGGGGGCTGCTAATCAAGTGGCCTTAGATATTATTCCTTATGGTAAGCATTATATTGATGAAGATGATATACAGTCTGTTGTTGATGTATTGAGACATGGCATGCTTACACAGGGCCCTAAGGTTTTGGAATTCGAAAATAAGGTTGCTAATTACGTGGGTGCAAAATATGCAGTCGCTGTTTCCAATGGCACAGCAGCACTGCATTTAGCGTGTATGGCGCTAGTATTAGGAGAGGGTGATGAAGTAATAACCTCTCCTAATACTTTTGTTGCAACGAGTAATTCCGTTTTGTATGTAGATGCCAAGCCAGTGTTTGTTGATATTGATAAGCGGACTTTAAATATTGATATCGATCAAATTGAGCAAACAATACTTGATTCGAAAAATATTAAAGCCATTTTTCCAGTACATTTTGGCGGTCTTCCTTGCGACATGAAGAGAATAAAACAACTGGCAGAAAAATATAATTTAGCAATTGTTGAGGATGCGGCGCATGCGTTGGGCGCAACATATGATGACGGATCCAGGGTTGGTAACTGCCAATATTCAGATATGACGATTTTATCTTTTCATCCTGTAAAAGGTATTGCCGCTGGTGAAGGTGGTATGATTACTACGAATGATAAAGAGCTTTATCGTAAGTTAACACTCCTAAGAAGTCATGGTATTACCAAGGGTAATTTTGAGTTTCCAGGAATTAGTAGGCCAGATAATTCATTAATTAACAAAGATGAGGCACTTGAAAATGGAGAGCTAAAACGCTGGTATTATGAGATGCAATATCTTGGCTATAATTACCGTATCACCGACATCCAATGTGCATTAGCGATATCACAAATGGATAAGATTGATCTATTTTTGGAAGCTAGAAGGTCAGTTGCTAAATTTTATGACCAAGCCTTTTCAGGAGTTCCAAACATTACCCCTTTGCAAGACCACGGTAGAAATAATAGCTCCCATCACATCTATGTAGTTAGTATTGATTTTGATAAAATTGGCATTAGCAGGCATCAATTTATGAAAGAACTAGCAGAGCAAGGTGTAGGATCGCAAGTGCATTATATTCCTGTAGTAAAGCAACCGTATTATCAAGATATGGGTTATAGAATCGAGCAATATTCTTCAACTAATCAATATTATCAAAACACATTATCAATTCCTTTATATTACGGGCTAAGTAATATAGATCAAAAATTAGTTGTTTCCTCGATAAGAGGGTTGTTACAATGAGCAGACTAGCTCTAGGAACGGTGCAATTTGGATTAGATTATGGAATTTCAAATACCAGTGGACAGGCGCCTATAGAAGAGGCTAGAAAAATCTTAGAGCTTGCAAAAGAACATGATATTGATACATTAGATACCGCCTCTGGTTATGGTAATAGTGAGAGGGTTTTGGGTGAGATAGGCATTAATGACTTTCAAATTGTCACCAAAACAACATCATTACAATTGGGTATTGCCAATGTACTGCAATCATTTCATCAATCTTTAGCAGATTTAAATACCGCTAATGTAGATGGATTATTGATTCACAATATAGATGAGATCAAAGATAAGCAATTTGATGCTTTATATGAAGAGCTCGAGAAGTTGAAGCAAGATAAAATAATTAATAAAATTGGATTTTCCACATACACGCCAGATCAAGTTGATTTTTTGCTAGATAATTTTGATTTTGATTTAATTCAGGTTCCATTTAATGTATTTGATACACGCCTTATTGATGGCGGACAACTACAAGCGTTAAAAAATCAAAATATAGAGGTCCATGCAAGAAGTGTTTTTTTACAGGGACTGCTATTGGATTTTAAACATTTAGGTAATTATTTTTCCAAATGGACAAAGGAATTTGATAGTTATCAAGAAACAGTACAGGATAGTGAGTTATCGTTATTAGAATATGCACTTAATTTTGCATTAAATACATCGGAACTAGACAAGGTTTTGGTAGGTGTTGATAATGCTAATCAGTTACTCGATATTGTCAATTCATCTACTATGAGTGTTAATTTAAATGAGTTTAGCATTAATGATGTTGGTTTATTAAATCCTGTTTATTGGAGATAGCACGAGTGAATCTAAGTGTTAATACGCCAAAAAATATTGATTTCTTATTAATTGTTCGAGGTTTGGCAGCAATCTCTGTTATTTATTGGCATTTAGGAGGGTATTTAATTAGAAATGATTATATTTCTAGTTTTTTTATTGTGCCTGGCAGGTTGGCGGTTTGGATTTTTTTTATGATGAGTGGATATCTAATTGGGTATGGATTAATCTATGGTAGATACCAGTCAACTTTCAAGGGAGTTGCTACTTTTTGGTTTAATCGGTTGTTAAGAATTTATCCTATATTTATAACTGTTAGCATTGTGGCCATCATAGCTGCCAATCCAATTGTTGATTTTAATTTCATCTCAAGAGAATTGTTAATGGTTCAGTGGAATCATGATTATTCGTTAAATGGCGTGTTTTGGACTCTTGGTTTAGAGACGCATTTTTATTTAATCGCACCTTTGTTAGTTTTTGGCTATCAGAAAATTTTTAATAAATATACTAGACATTGGTTTCTTTTATATTTTACAACGTTAATAATTTTATGGGTTTATTATGAAAGTAGTTATTTTCAAAATTGGGATATTAGGAATATCTTGGGTGGAATTAGTCAATTTGCAGTTGGCATTGCTTTGGCAGGCTATAAAGATCAGATAGGCTCTATTAGAAATAAAAAAAATGTAATGATTTTAGTTGCAATTTTAACCATATTTTTCATACTATTGTTCAACCATTACTATAGGATAAATCCAGGCACGATAATCCTATCGCATATAATTGGGGCTGGTCTCATAGTATTGCACATTCTCTTAGAAAAAGAAAAGAAAGGTAGTAATTTTTTGATTAGAGTGCTAATGATTCTTGGAGTGCTGTCTTATGGGGTGTACGCTTGGCATGGTTTGTTAGCAGCTAACGGTTTGTTAATGGATAATTTATTATTGCATGCTTCTAGCGCTATAATTCTGGCGTATATTACTTATAAAATTATTGAACAACCTGTCTTAAAATGGAAAAAAATATGACAAATAGAATAGAAATTATTGCGGAAGTAGCACAAGGTTACGAAGGTAGCGAGAAATTAACCAACTTGTTAACTAAAGGTGCAATTGCTTCAAATGCGGATGCAGTCAAGTTTCAACTGGTTTATGCAGATGAATTAGCAACACCAGATTACGAATATTACGACTTATTTAAAGACTTGGAAATGGATAAAGATGTCTGGGTCAATGTATGCAATCAGATACATAATGCAGACAAGAAGGTTTATTTTGATGTATTTGGTTTATTTAGTTTGGATATGGCAAAAGAGGTTGGCGCAGATGGTGTTAAATTATCAACCACAGAGTTTTACAATAATGCTTTGTTTGATCGTGCTATTGCCAAATTTGATACTCTTTACTTATCAGTTGGAGGCATTCCTGCTGAGGATATTGATCAAAAATTATCAGCATTAAGCGTAGAACAGGTAAATAAGATTTGCCTAATGTATGGTTTCCAGTCTGAGCCTACGCCTTTAGATCAAAATAATTTAAATAAATTAAGTATTTTTAAAAAACGTTATCCAGACTTTAGAATTGGATTTATGGATCATTCTGATGGCGCATTAGATGATGCATTTCATTTGCCTCTAGTGGCAATGGGTACTGGCATCAACGCTATTGAGAAGCATATTACCTTAGATAGAGAGCTTGAAATTGAAGACTATATTTCAGGTGTTACCCCAAGTGAGTTTATTAAATTTGTTGGCTTGATTCGTCGATTTGAGCCTGTAATGGGATTGGACTCTTTAGAACTTACTGAGCAAGAAGAAGCATACCGCAATAAAGCCACTAAGTCAGTTGTTGCGTTGACTGATTTAAAGGGAGGAGATGTTATAACCTTGGAGACAGTTGCCTTAAAGCGTTGCTCTAAACCGATTACTGAACACTCTATTCTTGAGATTGAGCATGCACTTGGGAAAACTTTAAAGGTAGATATAAAAACTGATTCACCTGTTGCTAAGGATGACATATGAAGAAATTAGTTGCAGCATTGGCTTGTCGAAACCAAGGTAGTCGCCTGTATGGTAAGCCTTTACAAAATTTAGATATAGATAATGGTATTACCATCCTTGACAATATTATTAATTGTTTACAGAAAATTTCTGCAATAGATGCTATTGTTTTGGGCATTGCTGATGGTGTTGAAAACGATGTGTTTGTTGAGTGTGCTAACAACAATAACATTAAGTATATTCGTGGTAGTGAAGAAGATGTTTTAGAGCGTTTAATTAAGTGTGGAGATATTAGTAATGCAACTGATATTCTTCGAACTACCAGTGAATCTCCATTCCCTTACTTTGATTTTATAGATTCAGCATGGGAGCAACATATTAAGCAGGGCAATGATGGCACCTTCCTTGACAATGTTATTGACGGCTGTGGTTTTGAGATGCTGACATTAGATGCATTAAAAAAATCTCATGCTGAGGGTGAAGATAGACATCGCTCTGAACTTTGTACTTTGTATATTAGAGAAAACAAGGACAGGTTCAAGATAGAGTATATTGACCCGCCCATCAAATTATCAAGAAAGGACATTAGACTAACAGTGGACTATCCTGAAGATTTGGTTGTTTGTAGGGCAGTATATAAACATTTCAAGTCTTTTGAGCCAAATATACCGTTGTTAGATGTTGTGGATTTCTTAGATAGAAATCCACAACTATTAAGACTAACTTCACCATTCTGTGAAGAGGGCTATAAAACTATGTATTTATAATTTTAATTTAGAAAAAATGTATAAAAAATCAGAACAATTATTGGATAGAGCATTAAAGTCAATTCCTTTAGCGTCACAGACCTTTAGTAAAAGTTTGACACAATATCCAAGAGGTGTTTCACCATTCTTCATTGAGAAAGGTAAGGGGTCTAAAGTATGGGATGTAGATGGCAATGAGTATGTAGATTTTGTCAATTCATTGGCGGCCGTTACGCTTGGGTATTGTGACAAAGATGTTGATGGAGCAGTGCAAGAACAGATGAAGAGTGGCGTTACTTTTTCATTACCACATAAATTAGAGATGGAAGTAGCTGAAAAGTTGATTGAAATCATTCCTTGTGCTGAAAAGGTGAGATTTGCCAAGAATGGCACTGATGCTACTAGTGCAGCTATTCGTATTGCAAGAGCTTATACAGGTAAAGAGCATATTGCGGTCTGTGGCTACCATGGTTGGCAAGATTGGTATATTGGCTCAACTACGAGAGATTTGGGCGTGCCTCAAAGTGTAAAAGAATTAACACATAAATTTGAGTACAACAATATTGAATCACTTGAAAAGATATTTCAAGAACAGGAGTTGGCTTGTGTGATTATGGAGCCGATGAATATTGAATATCCAAAGGATGGCTTTCTGAAAAGTGTGAAGGACTTGGCACACAAGAATAATGCCTTGTTCATTCTTGATGAGACTGTTACAGGGTTTCGTTATTCATTGGGTGGTGCACAAGAATTATTTGATGTCATGCCAGATTTAGCCACTTTTGGCAAAGGTATGACAAATGGCTACCCGCTTTCTGCTGTTGTTGGCAGTAATGAAGTAATGCAAAAAGTTGAAGATATTTTCTTTTCAGGTACTTTTGGCGGTGAAACATTGTCACTTGCTGCAGCAAGTAGGATTATTGATAAATACAAAAAAAAACAAGTGATAGAACACTTCTCTGAAGTTGGAACTTATCTGTTAGAGCAATTAAATCAACTTATTGACAATAAAGGATTGAGTGCTATTTTTTGGACATCTGGACATCCATCTTGGAGTTTTTTGCATATTAAAGAACAAGAGAAATACAACACATTTGAAATTAAAACTTTTTTCTTGCAAGAGATGTTCAAGCGTGGAATTCTAACTTTGGGCTCACATAATATAAGCTTTTCTCATACGAAAGAAATCGTTGATCAGTTGCTAGATGTTTATGCAGAAGTGTTGCCGTTGGTTAAAGAAAATATAAAAAATAAAACCCTACTGGAGAATATACAAGGCGATATTTTGCAGCCATTGTTCAAAGTTAGATGAATGTTTTATTTAGAGTTGATTCATCATCAAAAATTGGACTTGGTCATGTGATGCGCTGCCTTGTATTGGTAGAGCAATACAAAGAAGACAATGTTGTTTTTGCAACTCAAGATTTAAAGGGCAACGCCAACCAAACAATTATTGATAAAGGTTATAAACTAATTACATTGAATGATGGATCTGTCGATGAATTAATTCAAAGAATTAATGAGCTTAATATTGATATGGTTGTTTTTGATCATTACGGTATTAATAGTAACTTTGAAAAAGCTGTTAAAGATCCTTCAGGCGTGAAGATATTGAGTTTTGACGATATTTATGAAAAACATTATTGCGACATATTGTTAAATCATAATATCTATGCTGATGTTAGTAAATACAAAGATTTGGTACCTGATTTTTGTGAGGTTAGGTGCGGTGAAAAATACACACTGGTACGCGATGAATTTAAAAAAATAAAAATTAAGAAAAAATCGGCTGATAAAGATAAGACAGTTGTATTTATATGTTTAGGGGGGTCTGATGCGAAAAATATTGGCCTACTTGTGTTGGAGATATTATCTGATTTTGATAGCATAATTTCCAATCTTGCTATAACTAGCTCTAATAAGAATATTGACCAGTTATTAGACTTTTCCAAACAACACAAGGATATTAATATTTGTATTAATTGCAATGTTGCTGAGTTGATGAGTAATAGTGATATTGCTATTATTACACCAAGTGTTATTGTTCATGAGGCGATGACTGTTAAACTACCTTTTATAGCTATAATGACAGCAGATAATCAAAAAATAATGTACCAATACCTACGTGAAAATAATTACCCTGCTTTTAGGCAAGATGAACTAAATGAATTACAGATGGAAATTAAAAAACATGTCCAAAGATAAAGCTATTGAAAAAACAAATCAGTTTTATGAGAGTTTAATTGATTTGGGCTTGGGTAGAAATATAATAGGATTTTTTAATAAATTATGAGGATATTATAGGATTCTCAATGAAGATATTGATAACAGGTGCAAACGGTTTTTTAGGCGGTGAATTGCGTCGCCAACTAGAGCAAACTAAACATGTGGTAATTCCCTTTGTAAGAAAAAAAGTAGGACCTGGCGACATTGAATGTGACATTGGAAATACAAATAATTTGCTAATTGCTTTGAATGAGCATCAGCCTGATGCAGTTATAAATTGTGCTGCAAAGGTGGATTTTTCTGAAAATTCAAAGCAAGATCAATACAATATTAATGCATTGGCACCTGCTGTTATTGCGTCATGGTGTGTTAATAATGATGCACATTTAATTCAGGTGTCTGGCTCTATTGTTAACGGCAGCACTGCAACTGAATTTAGTAACTCCTCTCAAGAGTTGCCCATCAATTATTATGGCGAGACAAAATTATTGTCAGATAAGGCTATCAGATTAAGTAAATGTAGACACACGATTGTTAGATTTGGCGGTATATTCGGGGAGGGTGGTCCTGATCACTTAGGCATTAACAGTGTAATTGAGCAGGCAAAGCTTGGCATTGCTCCAACCATAGTTGGAAAAGGGGGTGCTCATAGAAATTATATTCATGTGCAAGATGCTGCAAAAACGCTTATTTATTGTTTGGATAATAAAATAACAGGCACACATTATTCTGGCAGTAAGAAATCTATTTCTATCGCACAAATGATAGAGACTATTTGTGATATTTATATGGATGGACACAGCCCAAATTATCAAAATGGGAATGAAGCTATTGACCAAATTACGATTGTAAGTCCAAGTTTGCCAGAGGTAAAGTCTTTCAGGTCTGCATTGGAGAAATATCGATGAAAATAGCTATCCTTTCCGATATTCATGGCAATGTTTTTGCATTAGAGTCTGTGTTGAATGCCGTAAAGAAGAAAAGTATCGATACATTAATAATTGCAGGAGATTTTGTTGGATATTACTTTTGGCCAGCGGATGTCTTCAGTCTTTTAGAAGGTTGGAATTTGGTGGCAATACGAGGAAACCATGATCAAATGGCTGGAAAAGCAAAAAAAGATAAAGATTATCTTGCAGAAAAATGTAAGAAGTATGGGAGCGGTTTGAGTATTGCAATTGAGCAGTTAGATAAAGAAAGGCTTGTATGGTTGACAAATTTGCCAAGCTCACTTGAATACAAAACAGAAGATGGGAATATTTTAATTTGTCATGGATCCCCTTGGATTGACGATGAATATGTTTATCCTGATGCAGATGATGAGTCATTGGCTAGATATGATAAGCTTGATGTTAAGTGGGTTATTCAAGGACATACACATTATACGATGCATAAGGAAATTGGCAGCGTTACACTTATAAACCCTGGATCAGTAGGTCAGCCAAGGAATAAAAAGCCAGGGGCGCACTGGGCGTTGCTGGATACAAGTCTTAATAAAATAGATTTCTTTTGTGAGCAATACGATATTAAAAAAGTGGTTGAAGAATCTAAGAAAAGACATCCAGAAATACCATATTTGGCTAATATTTTAGAGAAAACATGAAAACAGTACTAATTACAGGGATAGGCGGAGATATCGCACAAAGTATTGCAACAATTCTTGCCGAAAGTCGCCCAGAATTTAGGCTGATAGGTGCTGATATGAATAATAGGCATGCTGGGCAACTTTTTGTTGACGAGCTATTTCAAGTTCCTAGCGCATCATCGGTGGATTATCTGGATAGTATTAAGGGTTTAATTAAAGAGCATTCAATTGATATTGTCATCCCGACCAGTGAGCAAGAGTTGGCAGTTTTCCAACCTTTGATTGATGAAATGGGGGCTAGCTGTATTTCGGTTGGAGCAAAAGTAATTGATATTGGTATTGATAAACTTAAGACTATTGATTTTATTGCATCATTAGATATTTCAGTTCCTTGGACGATTAAAGCGGAAGGCGTCACCCCAAAAAATTTTCCATGTATTTTTAAATCGCAGAAAGGGTCTGGATCAAAGAATGTGTTTATAGTTGAGAATCAGGAAGAGGCATTGTTCTTTGCTAATAAATTTCCAGATTCAATTTTCCAAGAATTACTTAAGCCAGACAACCAAGAGATTACATGTGCAGTGTATCGAGCAAAAAATGGCAAGATTGCAGTGCTTCAGTTACTAAGAGAATTGACAGGTGGGCTGACAGGTTGGGCAAAAGTTGTCAGTAATAATAAAGTTTTGCAAATGTGCAAGAGTGTAGCAGCTGGAATGAATCTTTATGGCAGTATTAATATTCAACTCAGACTAACCGATAAAGGGCCGAGAATTTTTGAGATAAATCCTAGGTTTTCTTCAACTGTCTTAATGCGTCATCGTATTGGATTTTGTGATTTATTGTGGGCGATAGACGAGGCAGAGGGATTAGAAGTTGATTTTCCAAGCATTGAAGTTAATCAATGCATGGTTCGCATTCAAGACGCAAAAAAATTAGGTAATTAAATATGAAGATAAACAATAGGTTAATAGGCGAACAGAATCCACCCTATATTATTGCAGAGATGTCAGCTAACCATAATGGTGATATTAATAATGCTTATAAGATAATTGATATGGCAAAAGCAACAGGTGCAGATGCAGTTAAGCTGCAAACTTATAAGCCAGACACAATTACAATGGATATGTACACACCTGAATTTATGATTGAAGGTGGACTATGGGACGGACAAAGTTTATATGAACTATATGAATCTGCATTTATGCCGTGGGAATGGCATAAACCCTTGTTTGAATATGCGCAAAAAATTGGCATTACGATATTTAGCTCACCTTTTGATAATACAGCTGTTGATTTGTTGGAAGACTTGAATGCGCCCGCTTATAAAATCGCTTCTTTTGAAGCGGTTGACTTGCCTTTAATCAAGTATGTTGCCCAAACTGGGAAGCCAATGATTATTTCAACAGGTATGGCGGATGCTGAAGAGATTCAAGAGGCAATAGAAGCGGCCAAGGAGGGGGGTTGTAAAGAGTTAGCTATCTTGCATTGTGTAAGTGGCTACCCTGCGCCAGCAGAAGACTACAATTTAAGAACATTAGTTGATATGCAGCAACGATTTGGATTAGTGACAGGATTATCAGACCATACAATTGATAATACAACAGCAATTACCAGTGTTGCATTGGGCGTTTCAATTATCGAAAAACATGTAACGCTGGACCGCAATGGTGGCGGACCTGATGATTCTTTTTCTTTGGAAGAAAGTGGTCTGAAAGAATTATGCGAAGGTGCAAAAGTTGCATGGCAATCACTTGGAAGGGTTGATTATGGGCAAAAATCAAGTGAACAAGGAAGTGTGAAGTTTCGTCGTTCATTATATTTTGTACAAGATATTCAGAAAGGTGAGGTGATTACTAAAGATCATCTTAAAAGTATTCGACCAGGATTTGGTTTAAAGCCAAAATATTACGAGCAAGCTTTAGGAAAGGTTGCAAAATTCGACATAAAGCGTGGCACGCCCGCTTCATTTGATTTGATTGTATGAAAAATATTGCTATTCAGTCTGGGCGATTTGATTTAAAGGCATTAAAGCCGAATGATGTGAATGATAGATATTTAAGATGGATTAATAGCGCAAATAATATATATATAGATTACACCAGTCAAAGTCGCAGCCTTGCAGATATTCGATCTTATGTTGCAGAGCGCGAAGATGATGACACTGTTTTATTTCTTGGTATTTTTTTACGTGAAAGTAATGAACATATTGGTAATATAAAATTCGAACCAATTAATTTTGATAATAAAACTGCAGTTATGGGAATACTTATTGGTGAAGAGGGTTGGAGGGGTCGAGGTGTCGCTCTTGAAGTGATTAAGTCAAGTTCAGAATGGCTTAATAAACAATATGACATTAATCATATTGCTCTTGGGGTTGATTCAAAAAATATAGCTGCAATTAAAGCCTACGAAAAAATAGGCTTTAAAAACAAACAAACACCATGTATCACTATAACCAATAGAAGTCAATTAACCATGGTGCTGGATGTGAAATGAAAATACTTTCATATTTTCCAATCATAAGTAAATATATTGATAGAAGACAAAGGTCTAGACTAAGAGTAATAAATAAAGGATATAGACAGATTAAGAAGGAAGGAAAATTAGATTTTCCGCTTCGATTGAAAAATATATTATCTAAAGTAAAGCTTGATGATTTAGATTTGTCAAAGAGTTTGTTACGGCAGAATGATTTTAATGTGGAGCTATCGATACGCCAATATTTAACTGAAAGAATATTGGGATTGTCATTTAACAAATCCATTTTATATAGCATAGGATCCAATACGCCACTTAGACATCCTTTACCTCTAGAATGGAGAAATGCTTTAATAGAACAGGGTGTTGAAGTTGATAACTTGCAATCTGACCTATTATGGAAAATGTATGGTCTTGTTTATTGGGCAAGGGGTGCTCTGTATGGATTAAGAAGCGCCTTTCTCTTGTCAAAAAAAAACTCAAGATTGGGCAATTATGTCTATTTTTCCGACCTGAATGATCAGTGTATATCCAATAATATAAATAGTAATAATATTTTAAATTGGTATTTACAATGGAGTGGAAGAGCTGAAGAGATTGACAGTATTTGCCATAGTGTGAATGGTGTTTCAAATGGTAAACTTGGGAAGTTTGAAATTATTCAGACTGATGGACTTCCCTATATTACAAGTATGGATATTTTCCGATATGGAATGTTTGTTATTTACGCCTCAATTTACAGTTTTGTATATTCATTCTTTCAGCCTATTAATGGTTTTTTTTTGACAGAAATATTAAAGACAAAAAGAATTGATTTAGCAAATTGTGGTGATTTAGCTAGAGATTATCTATTTCACAATTCAACGCCATTTTATAGGCCCATTTGGACATATTTTGCAGAAGAGAAAGGGTCTAGAATTTTGTTTTATTTTTATTCAACCAATAATGAAAATTTCAAAACTATAAATGGCTATCCAGTACAGAGCCCTTGGCATCTTATAAATTGGCCACATTATTTGGTTTGGGATGAGTATCAAACAAGTTTTATCAAAAGGTTTGATAGTAATAATGCAGTCATAGAAGAAGTTGGAAATATCTGGTTTTCTAGCTCTGATAGCAATTTTATCGTTAATTTAGAATCTGCAATTGCAGTGTTTGACGTAACGCCAGTTAAGCAAAATTTTTATATTAAATTAGGTCAGTGTCTTGAATTTTATACTCCTAAAGTTGCTAATCAATTTTTGAATGATATACAGGTTGTTTTGGCAGAGAAAAATTATTTCATGATTCATAAAATGAAACGCACTAATCCAATGAGTCACGAAAGTTATAACAAAAATATAAAAAAGCTAAAAGATAAAGATAATTATTCTGCTATCGAACCAGATTTAGATGCGGTGCAATTAACTCAAAAAACTGAAGCAACGATTTCTATGCCATTTACCTCAACGGCTATTATTGCCAAATTAAATGGCAAGCCCTCAGTTTATTATGACCCATCTGGATTGATTCAAAAAGATGATAGGGCTGCACATGGTATTCCAGTTTTGAGTAATATTGACGAGCTTGAAGAATGGGTCAAAAGCATAGGCAATGAATAAATCGATAAAAAATAGCTCTTTATATTTGTTTCAGATTGCTATCAGTGGCGTACTGATGTTGATATTAATGCCGATTATCTCAAAGTATTTATTGCCAAATGAACTTGGTATATTTGTTTTGGCCCAGGTTTATGCGAGTATTGCAGTTGGAATAGCTAATCTCGGTATGCTGGTAGGCTATGAGCGTAATTTTTTTATTTTTGAAAAATCAGGTGGCGAATCCGCAAAATTAATTTCTTCAGCTGTTCTTTTTGTTACCTTTAATTTGCTAGCTCTGCTAGTTTTAGTGTATTTATTTCAGCGGGAAATTAGTGTCTTAATATTTACTGCCGAAGTCCCTAGTAATTTATTGGTTATGGTATTGATTGGCGCTTCTACTTCATCATTATCTCAGTACTATTTAACTTTCTTAAAAAATTCTAGCATGGCTAAAAGTTATATTAAATATATGATTGTAAATTCTATCATTTATTTTATGATTGCCATATTGCTGCTGACTCTTGCAGAATTAGGACCCATGGCATTAGCCTATGCATGGGCCTCCTCTAATACAGTCTTGTTTTTTTCGTTATTTTTAATTCTTAAAAAGGCGCTTCCTATTGGTTTTGATATGGGAATGTTTAGGCAGATGTTAAAGATCTCATTGCCACTCACACCTAGAGTTTTTTTTGGTTTTTTAAATACACAATTTGATAAGATATTGTTAGGGATGATTGGCTCTAATAGTTTGGTTGGTGTCTATCATATGGGCCAAACATTTGCTATGACGATTTTTCAATTTATGACTGGTTTGGGTAGGGTATTTCAACCTGAAATTTATCGAAAGTTATTTGCAGAAGCTCATGCTAAAAATCCAAATGAGATAAGCCAATATCTTTTACCATTTTTTTATGTTTCTATTTTTATGGCTTTGATAGTGGTTTTATTCTCTAGAGAGTTTGTCTCTATATTCCTTTCTCATGAGTATCAAGATGCAACTATTATTATTATTATTTTATCAATCTATTATGTATCAATGTTTTTTGGCAAGGTGTCAGGCGCTCAATTAATCTATGCGAAAAAAACACATATTACAACCCTATTAATGTTTTTAGGAATAGCAATTAATGTTGGATTAAATATTCCATTTATTATAAAGTGGGGTGTTGTTGGTGCGGCGTGGGCGACAACTATTTCTGGCGTCATTATGACAATAGTAGGCTATGTTGTTGCACAAAGATATGTCAAAATTACATGGGAGTGGAAGCCTATCCTTGTAATTTATAGTATGTTTTTAATAGCAGTTGCATTATCTTTAGTTGATTATAGCTTTCCGATGTATTTATATGTATTTTTGCTGTTAAAATTCATGTGCATATTAACCTATATTATTATTGGTTATATGTCAGATTTGTTGTCTATAAGCAAGATTAAAAACTTATTTCCATTAAAACATAACTAAACGATGAGTATCTCCAGCTTTTTACGTTCATTTTTTTCCACCAAAAATATTGCCTTTTTGCCAATAGTGCCTTTATGTAGAAACATAAGATTATTGGATATAGGAGCAAGAGATGGTGTTGGCTGGCCTTGGTGCACTGCGCCAAATAATATTTTGGATGTGATTTTAGTAGAGCCAGATCCTGTTGAAGCTAAAGCGTTAGAAAAACGAGGCCAAGGAAAAGTTATCCCTTATGCGTTGTGGAATAAAGAGACTGAATTAACGTTAAATATTAATCATTCTCCAGGAACATCCTCAGTATTTGAATCAAATATGCCGTTTTTGCAGCAATTTGATGATGCGCAGCGTTTTATAGCAAAAGATAAAATCACTATGAGAACAAAGACTGTAGATGGTTTGGCGAAAAATAATGAAATTAGCGCAATAGATTTTGTCAAGATTGATGTGCAAGGTGGCGAGCTTGCAATATTACAGGGCGGTGAAAATTTCTTCAAAGAAAATATAGTAGGTCTTGAGGTGGAAGTAGAATTTGCTCCGATGTATAAGGATCAGCCCCTGTTCAGTGATGTAGATGTTTTTGCACGTGAGAAATTAGGATTAGAGCTGTGGGATATACGAAAGACTTATTGGAAGTATAAGCATAAAAAATATCAAGCACCTTTAAGGGGTAGATTAATCTTTGGAGATGCATTGTATTTAAGACCTGTATCAACTCTTAATGATTGGTTATCTAAAATGGATAAAGACACAGCAACAGAAAAATTACACGCATTAATTACCACAACTATTGCTTATGGCTTTTTAGATTATACATCAACTCTTCTCAATGCGGACTTTGTCGAGGTCTATCTTACCAAGGAAGATAGGCAGGCGTTTATTAAGCATATCGGAAAAATATCTAATGGCTTTTATCCTTTTAAGAATGGGAGTGTGTTTTTATACCGAATACTGAATGTTTTAACACATAGTTTTAAGCCTACCCATGATGGTTGGGCAAATGGTGAGTCACATATTGGCTCTAGAAAGAAATTGTTTTTTTGGTTTTAGTTACTATGTTTTTTATCAATCCAATCAAATATGTCGTTATCACATTTTTAAAGATAATTAGAAGTTTTTACAGGGGATATGGGTATTTCTTACAAACTGGCACTACTCTCCCATTTGGCTGTGTGTACAATAATCCATCTAATATCAAGCTAGGCAGGGGTTTTTCCATGGGATCTTTTTGCCGGATTTATGCACAGGATGATTTGTCTAGCATTGTAATTGGAGATAGGGTGGCGTTTAATGACAATACAATGATAAATGCTGATAATGGAGGAAGGATCACTATAGGTGATGGATCTATGTTTGGGCCGAATACTGTACTAAGGGCTTCAAATCATATTTTTTCTTCTACCAATGAATTTTTCCGGGATCAGGGTCACAACTCTGGAATTATTGAAATAGGCAAAAATGTTTGGCTGGGTTCAAATGTGATAGTGCTCCCTAATGTGGTAATTGGCAATAATGTTGTTGTTGGAGCGGGAAGCGTTGTAACAAAGAATATACCTAGTAATTCTGTAGCGTTTGGCATTCCAGCAGTAATACATAAGAAAATATAATGTCTTATTACCCCATTTTAAAAGCACCATACTGTACAGGAGAAACTACACTCTATAATTTTCCACCCAACAATTGGGAGTCTGTGGACCAAGTCGAACAATATGTAAATTTAACTTACATTCAAGATAATCTTTGGCATAGTGTGACTTTGGATAAGTTGGATTATCAAGCATACACAAAAATTAACAACAATGATGTTGCTAATCTAATTCCTAAAGATGCTTTACCGTTATTATCACTCAGCAAAACCAAACTGCCAAAAACTAGTGAGGAATTACCTATTCTGGATTGTAATCATACAACTGTGCCAGAATATCGTTCAACATTGGGGTTAAAGTCTGACTTTGTCACAACCAGCTACCAAGGAGAGGTAAATCCTTTTCCGCCACAAGCATCATTATTAACCTTTTCGCCATTTTTGCAATTTGGTGTAGATATTGAGAACTACGTATTACTTTTGAATTTGGAAAAGTCACCACAGAATAGAGTGACTCAGATAGAGGTTTATGATGCACATAGTAAGTCATTAAAGAAGGTAGAAAATATCTACAGTAATAAAGTTAATGTTATTTCATTAGATGATGTAGCGTTTGATGAGCAAAGCTTACCTGTTATTATTTGTCGAAAAATGGCAGCCATTCCTTTGTATTTCTCAAGTTACAAGAAAGGAAAATTGTTAAGCGTAGAGCATACTCATCCACCCGCTTCATTGGTGGTACATGGGAATCGTTTTGGTGCGCAAAAACAATTAAAAGAATATTGGTTTACTCAGCTTCAAAATGATGAATAATTTACTCAAGAGAGTCAAAAAAATACCATGGGCCCTAGGTCAAACTTTAACTCAAAAACCTAGAAACTCACAGTCAACGATCAGCGATTTATTTATTTGGCGATACAATAAAAATTGGAATACTTATTTTGAATTGCTAGATTTAGCAAGTTTATTTGGGGAGAAGAATCAGCATCAAGTAGATATTATTTTTTTTGATGAGAGCGGCAGGCAGTTCTATCAGAAGTCTATTGAGTTAAGCGGTTTGTATCGACAAGTATTGGACATTTCCAAATTGTTATCGACATTGAGTGAATTACCAAGTGATTATGGAACTTTCTGCGTTTTCCATAAAAAAGTCCCGAATAGCGTATTGGAGCTTCAGTCATTTATTGCAGAGCGTGGCTATGTAAGTTATCAGTATAAAAATGCACCGTTACGCTCTTATGTGCACGGGAATTTAGATGCAATTGATGATAGTCTGGTGCCTTTAAGTGGCAGTAGTTTTTTAAATAGACAATATAATTTACAGTATTTACTGGATATGAAAAAAACTTATGAAATTTCTTTGATCAATGCCAGTTCAAAAAATAAAAAAATTAAGTTTAAAATTGTAGAGACTGATAATACTGCTCGAATAAAAGAAAGTGTCATTCTAAAACCTAAACAAGTTTTTGTATTTCCTATTAAAGATTTATCAAGTTCTAGTAGATTGATTATTGAAAGCAAGATGATTATGGCTCGCCCTGTAGTATTCTGTTTTGATGATGATAATATAGATGTATTTCATGGATAAAAAACTCATATTATTTGATTTAGATGGAGTATTGCTTGACTCAGAAAGAAATATGGAGCTGTCTTGGCTTGCAGTTTGTGAAAAGTATGATCTCAACATTAAGTTTGAAAATTATTTTTCCAACATTGGTAGGCCATTTAAAGATATTCTGAACATTCTAAATATTAAAGAGCGACAGGGCGATATTGAGAAGACATTTAATGAGATATCTACTCAGTTGATTCACAAGGTGAATTTTTATGATGGCGTTGACTCTGTGTTAAATCAACTTTCTAATCTAAATATGAAAATAGGTATTGTTACTTCAAAAAACACTATTAAAACTCAAAAGATTCTAGAGTTGCTTGATTTTTCATTTGATATTGTACAAACTCCTAATAATGATTTGCAAGGCAAACCTGCACCAGATCATATACTCTACGCCATGTCTGAATTAGATATGCAAGCCTTTGATGTTCTTTATATAGGTGATATGGATGTTGATCATGAAGCTGCAAAGCGTGCAAAAGTAGATTATTTTCATGCCTCATGGGGATATGGCACTTGCCCTGATGAAAATACAATAAAATTAAAGCAAATTGAGAACTTAATGGACTTTATTAAATGAAAACTATTGGCGTTATTCCTTGTCGCTACCAATCGTCTAGGTTTCCTGGTAAGCCATTAGTGCTTATAGATGGTAAGCCGATGATGTGGCATGTTTATCAGCGTGCGCTTGAATCAAATATATTAGATGAAGTGTATATTGCAACTGATGATGAGCGCATTATTAAAGTTGCAGATGAATATGGGTTAAATGCTGTGATGACTAGTAATCAGCATGAGACTGGCACTGATAGAGTTGCAGAAGTCGCTAGTAAAATTCAAGCAGATTATTATGTTAATATTCAAGGTGATGAGCCTTTTATTGAGCCAAATGCAATTAAATTAGTTGCGCAAGCTATTATTGATTGTGACAATCCGTTAGTACAGGCAACTAACGCTTATACACTTATGCAAGAGATTAGCGATGTAGTTGACACGAATACAGTTAAGGTGGTGATGGATATTAATAGACGAGCGCTGGCTTACTCTCGACAGCCCATCCCATATCCCAAGGCAAATATTGCGAAATACTACAAACAATTAGGTTTGTATGCCTTTAAACAAAGCGGATTGCAAGTGTTTAGTGAAAACATATCAGCTAATTTGGAAAAAGTTGAAGGTGTTGAGATGTATCGTTTACTTGAGCATGGCTATAGTATTCAGATGGTTGAAACTAATGATGCCTCTATATCGGTCGATACACCAAGTGATTTAATTCGAGTTCAAAAAATATTCGGCAAATAATTTTCATTATGGCTAGCTTTAATTAAATAGCAAACAAAATACGTTACTAAAACAAATTTTTGTCATAATACACCTATCTCGATAAAACTTTATTATTAGATTTGAATATTAGTCAATACAAACTATTATGCAAGACATGCGATAGTATTTTAGAAAAAAATAAAAGTATCTATAGGGTTGCAATACCTTTGCTACATGTTATAAGAGAGCACCCTTTTGTTCTTAGACGATATCAGGATATTTTTAAGAATGACAAGAAGGTCATTTCTGAAGCATCAAGAAAAAAAAAATCTTTCAGCGGCGCATACAAGAAAGCTTTGTCTTTATTGGCTTTTGAAAGACTAACATTTAAAAATATTGCCCATAAGAAAATAGATGTAGTGTTTGTTTCTCATTTAGTGAGTGTAAAACATTTAGACCTTGAAGATGATTTTTATTTTTCCAATATTCCTGAATTTCTCAAATCAAAAGGCATAAATTCATTAGTTATGTTAATTAATCATACTAATGAAAGCGCTAGCAATATCTCTAAAAGAATTAAAGATTCAAAGATTCCAAGAATAGTAATACCTAAAAAAATGAGTTTAAGTGGAGAGGCTAAAATATTAATTGGGGTTACAAAAGAGTTGATGGGTATGCGCAAAGAGTCAAATCGTACAACAGGATTTCTAAAAAATAGTCTTAAGTTTTTTTCTAGTTTTAATGGTGCTAGTGGTGCGTTATTTGGTT
>JYMV01005479.1_pt1 | contig 21237 bp, 20 predicted proteins | sample 338911 | NCBI WGS metagenome assembly JYMV01 (sample SAMN03354496, study PRJNA234377) | hydrothermal vent metagenome | biome: Deep sea; feature: Hydrothermal plumes at the Eastern Lau Spreading Center, Western Pacific Ocean; material: Seawater | place: Tonga | collected 2009 | depth 2000 m m
AATTTGTTGGATGCGAAAGTGATGATTTGTTTTTTGTCCCAAATTCAACCACAGCAGGGAATACGGTCATTAACAGTTTGGACCTGAAGCCGGGTGATGAAATTCTAACCACGGATCACGAGTATGGGGCCATCATCCGGGCGTGGGAGGCTTATTGTACTATGTCAGGCACAAGACTTAATCAGCATGATATTCCCCTTCCGGTTACCACCCATGATAAATTTACCGAACATTTTTGGGATGGTGTTACTGATCGGACAAAAGTCATTTTCATAAGCCAGGTTACGAGCCCAACTGCACTTATTTTCCCTGTACATGAAATTTGCCAGCGTGCTCGTGAACGAAACATTCTGACCATCGTTGACGGTGCCCACGTGCCGGGTCAGATTCCACTGAATATTTCAGAAATAGACCCGGACGTGTATATAGCCGCTTGCCACAAATGGCTTTGTGCTCCAAAAGGATCGTCTTTTCTCTACGTACGGAAATCATTTCAAACAAAGGTAAATCCTTTGGTGGTTAGCTGGGGAAGTGAGGGAACTGATCCGTCTGGATCGCCTTTTTTACTGGAAAACCAGTGGCAGGGAACTCGGGACATGAGCGCATTCTTGACTGTTCCCGAAGCAATAGCATTTCAGCAGAAGAATAACTGGGATAAATTAACTGTTCGTTGCAGACATCTTGTTAGAGAAACCCGGGAACGTTTGGATGAATATTTTACATTGAACCATCTTTGTCCCAATACTGAAGAATGGCTTGGACAAATGGCAAGCGTGGAGCTTCCAATTGAGGAACCGGAAAAATTCAAAAATGCTTTAATGAAGGAGTATTCCATCGAGGTCCCCGTTTTATTGTGGAAGGATAAAACGTTTTTAAGATATTCATTCAATGTGTATAGTTCTCAACAGGATGCTGATTTATTAGTTTATGCATTGAGGAAATTAGTTTAGTTGAAAAAACTCCTTTTTCTTTTTGATATTGATGGTACACTTCTTTCCCCGGCCTCTCTATCCCGTAAATTACTTAACGAAGCTATTACCGAAATAACAGGGTTTTTGCCCGACCTTCAATACAAGGATGTGGCCGGATGCACTGATCCTTCTATAGTGGAGAAGGCGTTGGGGAAAGCCGGGATATCTCCAACGGAAACAAGTGAACTTTTATCCCGGATTCTTGATTATTATTCTGAGAAAACAGAAGAAGTCTTTCCTGTCTCTGAGAAACCATTTGTGTATGAAGATGCTGTTGTGTTTCTGGATAAAGTTGTTGCATCCGGAAGTGCGGTGGGACTAATGACTGGAAATATAAATCGCGTAGCAAAGGTAAAACTGCATCGCTTTAATCTGTGGAGCACTTTCCCTTTTGGAGTTTTTGGTGATGATGTTGCAGAGAAATCAATAATGCCGCGCATTGCCCAGGAAAGAGCTTGGGATTTTTATAGGCAGGCGTTTCGTTTGGAACATATGATTATTGTTGGTGACACTTCATCAGATGCATATGCTGCTTCAGAAAACGGTTCCCGCAGCATCATAGTATGTAGAAAACCTGAACACAGGGATGAAATTATTTTAGCTGAACCAGGTCAAATTGTAGACACCTTGGATGATGAAATATTACTGTCCATTCTTGATTAATCCAGCAGTACCCAACGCTTTGTGCCAGCGATTGACTTTACTTTTTTGTTGATCTTTCGCTAATGAAGGATGAAATATTAAATCAAAATAAGATTCTTCAAACTTTGAAAGATTTTTTTCTTTAGGTCTTATTAATTGATAAACACCATAAGCAGTTCGATCTTTCATTGTGGAATGACATACCGGTAGATTAGTCAAGTCTGCAATAAACTGTAATAGAGGGGGCCGGGCACCTCCACCGCTGGCAGTTAATTTTTTTGGCCAGGATGTTGCAATGGGTTTTATCTGTTCAAGGATATCATATGTCAGTAACCCGATAGATTCCATTCCTGCCCGAATTATATCATTGGGATCAGAAGTGTCAATCCCTTCGTAAATATCTGGAAAACCGCTGGTCCAATAAGGTGCTGCAAGGCCTGTGAAACCGGGAATAAAAACCCCGTTTGTTTTTCGTTCCTGACAGCGTTTATGCCAGTGCATTTGCTCGTGCGGGATATTTAATTTCTTTTCCAAATGATAAAAAAGAGAATTGCAGGCATTGATTGTGCCTTCCACCATATATATTTTGTCGGTGTTAGAGGATGTTAAAATACTGGAGATTAATCCGGGAACCAAAGCCGGCCTGCGCCCTACATTGAATTGAACACTTCCAGATGTCCCAAAGTTCATGGCCAGGGTGCCAATCTTCCGTCCACCCTGTCCGATGAGAGCTGCTTGCTGATCTCCAACTACACATTGGAGTTGAATATTCCCAGGTACTATAGTTCCGAATGAATGTTTTATGGGAACAAGTTCCGGAAGGCTGGATCTTGGTACTTGAAATAAGTCTAAAAGTTTTTCAGACCACTTCCCCGTGGATAGATTAAAAAGCAAAGACCGGCAGGCAATGGATTCATCTACAGCAGGTGTCCCGGTCAAAGCGTGGGTTAGAAATGCACTTAAAGGTCCAAATAAAATGTTTCCTGAGAGGACTTCCTGTTTTAGTGTTCGGTCTTCTATGAGGCAATGGAGAAATTTTGGTCCGCCGAAATGAGCACTGAGGGGAGTACCGGATATGCGTTTAATTTGGTTTTGATGGGGTTCAAAATCTTTGATAATGGAATGGGCACGGCTATCCTGCCAACTCAGAGCCTGTGTGCGAGGCTCCATTGATTTGTTCTCCCAAAACAGGAATGTAGATCGTTGGACTGCAAGGCCCATGGACTGAATGGTACCCCCCTTCGCTTTTACAACTGACAAGGCTTTATCAATTAGGGATCTGCAGGCTTCAAGGATAGTGATCGGGTCACATTCAACATGATAGGGTGCCGGTCGTGTCAATGAGTGCTTAATTTTAGCAGAATGTTCTAAGGTCCCTTGAATGTCAAACAGGAAAGATTTTGTGGAAGATGTTCCTTGATCAAGAACCAGAAAACTGATTTTCTTTTTATTAGTTGAAGCGGTCAATGAATTTGTTGATCTATTGTCCTTAATGTGGGTATCGAAGCACCAATAACCCCACATAATGCCCCTCCTATTCCGAAGAAAAAGAAAACTTCCTGAATAGGAATAAGTGTATTCAAAAATCCTACAAGCCCAGCAGACAGAGATGTCATTCCTGTCACCCCAAGATGCACCATGGAAAAGAGCCGTCCATGGTATTTGGCAGGTGTGTGCCGTTGAATGATGGCAGTGCGGGAAATGGTGATGGTAGGAATCCCTATACCGTGCAGGATGATCAGTATGATAGCAACAGGAACGGTAGAAGCCCAGTAAAAAAAGGAATATGTCACCCCGTCCCAAATCATACCTGCAAGTAAAAGTTTTCCAATACTCAATCGATCAGAAAAGCGGTAGACGGCAAAGGCCCCCAGGAGCATCCCCAAAGCCATGCCGGCTTCGATAAATGCAAAATCAGAGGCAGTTCCACCCAAGTACATTTTCACCAGGATCGGCATACCCACAATAGCTGGTCCCATAATAAAAAGGTTATTTATGATCGTAAGGAAAATGAGGAGACCAATGGCAGGATGCTTTCGGAGATAGCCTAGTCCGGAAAGAAGGTCCTGAAAGGTGGTGGAAGAGTTCTCTTTTTTAAGGGTAGACCGAGGAATGGTGATCATGAGCAGTAGTAGGATAGCTATTAAAAATGATACTGCATCAAAAATGAAGAGACTCCTGAGGGACAGAATTCCCAGAAGAATTCCTGCTAAAGCTGGTCCTAACAAAAAAGCAAGATATCCGCTGGTCATTAGTAAAGAATTTACCTTAACTAATTTTTCTTTAGGAAATTTTTCTGCAATGAAAGCATTGAGTGCAGGTGGAAACAGAGTCCCGAAACTACTGCGGATAAAAGCAAGAAAACCAATTAGCATGATATGTTTTATACCATAAAATAACATAATTGGGATAATCATCACAGTTAATGCTTGACTTGCATGTGAAAAAACCATGAGATAAAAACGATTAATCCTGTCAGAAAGCACTCCGGCATAAAGTCCAAAAAGAATAGCCGGCATGTGGGCACTCATGGCTACCAGCCCCGTTATGACAGAAGAACCGGTGATATCAAGCACGATCCACAACAGAGCCAGTTGATAAATTGCATCCCCGGCAACTGAGATCATCTGGGCTCCCCAAAGTAGAGCGATGTTTTTTTTCGCAGATATTTTTGTAATATTTTTCATCACCAACATTTTATAATTTAGGCTATAAAAAACTTTTTATATTTTAGTAAAATAGAATAATCTTTTTTAATTTTGTTTAAGTTTAAGTCAATAATTGAACAAAAAGAAGTATTGAATTTATTTTTTAAAATAGAATAAATTGATGGATGTTAAAAGTTATTAGAAGAATAGTTATTATTATTATTCAATTAAATTAATTGAAAGGAAATTTAAATGACGTACATTATTGCAGAACCATGCGGCCCCGTTGACTGTATCCACGGTCCCGAGGATCTGGAAGGGATGGGTGCGGAAGCAAAAGAGGACGGATTTGACCCGGCGGGGAAACAGTTATATATTGATCCCGAAGAATGTATTGACTGCGCGGCTTGCGAACCGGAATGTCCAGTAGAAGCTATATTTGAAGAAGATGAAGTGCCAGATGAATGGCATAAATATTCAAAAATAAATTACGAATGGTTTGGTCAGGAATATCCCGGCTAGTCTAATTTTTAAAAATATGAAAAGACGGCTGTTTGTTACAGCCGTTTTTTGTATATAGATTAATTAAAATGAATAAAGATCAGATACTTAAATTGCTTAAAACTGTTTCCTATCCGGGCTTTACTCGTGATATAGTTTCATTTGGTATAGTAGAGCATATACAAGTGGATAAAAAGAATGTTAATGTAGTTCTAAAGGTTGCCGCTGCTGAAGATACGCGCAAAACAATTCTTAATGCAGTCCGTAAAGCATTGGAAGATAGCGGGGAATTTGAAAAAGTTAATGTTACTTTGGTTACAAAGGTTTCTGATCAGCCATCTCCTACTCCTGATGAAGGTATACAACCAAATCAATCCATAGCTGGAGTTAAATATGTGATTGCTGTGGCAAGTGGAAAGGGAGGAGTCGGAAAATCCACAGTGGCAGCAAATCTTGCGGCTGTCTTGTGTGAAAAATCTATTCAGGTTGGATTGCTTGATTTAGATATTTATGGACCTTCTCTTCCAATTATACTTGGGTTAAAGGAACAACCTAAGCTCACACAAGAACGTAAATTAATTCCGCTGGAGTTTCGTGGAATGAAAGTGATGAGCTTTGGTTTTCTCAGTGGAGATGACAGTCCTGCAATCTGGCGCGGTCCTTTGGTCGCACGAATGACAGAACAGTTTTTCAGAGATGTAGTATGGGGAGAGTTGGATTATCTTGTATTGGATCTTCCTCCCGGGACCGGCGATGTTCAACTAACCCTGACCCAGAAGATCAAAATCAGCGGCGCTGTTATTGTTACTACGCCTCAGGATATTGCTCTGGCGGATGTGAGAAAGGGTGCAAATATGTTTCGAAAAGTACAAGCTCCTATACTTGGAGTAATTGAAAACATGTCGGGACTTCGGCTTGAGGGTAAGGTTTTAGATTCCAAGGGAATTCCTTTTACAAATGGAATTATTCATATTTCAGGTGAGGAATCAAAATCCTTAAATGAAAGGGGGGAGTTTAACCTTTTATTGGATTTGTTTAAAACAGGAGGGGGCGCAAAGGAAAGCCAACGGCTTGGTGTTCCCCTGCTTGGTACTATCCCGATCTCACGTGAAATAATGGAAGCCACCGATGATGGGGTGCCAATCGTTTTCCAGAAACCCAATTCGTTTGTGAGCAAGATATACCGTGATATTGCAGAACGAATAATGGAATCTATATAGCCGATTATTAGTAAGTTTTTTCGTTATTTTAAAAAGAGTAATAAGCTAATCTTGTGGTATAAAGGGGGAACAGAATACTATCTTTTGTGTTGAATATGAAACAAACAAGGACAGATGCAACAGGATAGTTATAAATTGATGGAAAATAAGAAGGTACGCATCCTTTTTATTTTCTTTTCTGAATGAAAACACAGGAGTTAAAAGAAGCAATTACACTGGAAGAAACCCTGCCCCGCCATATTGCCATAATTATGGATGGTAATGGACGATGGGCAAAAGAACGGTCATTGCCTCGGGCAGCCGGTCATATGGAAGGGATCAATTCCGTTCGGGAAGTGACCCGTGTTTGCGGGGAAATCGGTGTGGAATATCTAACACTTTATACGTTTTCAGCTGAGAACTGGAATCGCCCTTCAAAAGAGGTTTCTGCCTTAATGACACTTTTAATGAGCACCCTTCGCGTTGAGGTAAAAAAGCTACATAAGAATAATGTTAAATTAACTACCATAGGAGCTATTGAGGAATTATCAAAAGATGCCCGCAAAGAAATTGAAGAAGGTATAAAACTGACAAAAAATAACACAGGGTTAAATTTAATTCTGGCTTTAAGTTATGGAAGCCGTCAAGAAATCCTTAATGCTATAAAGGAAATTGCACATGAAGTACATAAGGGTGCAATTCTACCGGAAAGCATTACCATGGACACAGTGATGTCACACTTTTATACTGCCGGGGTTCCCGATCCGGATCTTTTGATTCGTACTGGTGGAGAATTCAGGCTCAGTAACTTCCTGTTATGGCAGATCGCTTATTCGGAGATATATGTTTATCCATCCTATTGGCCTAGTTTTCGTGAGAAAGAGTTGCTTGAAGCTGTGCATGAGTTTCAGTTACGTGAACGGCGGTTTGGGAACGTTGGCTAACAATTATCGAGTAACTTATAAAAATGATTAATAAATTGTTATTTTCTCTTTTCATAGTAATGACTATATCCTTTGCACAAAGTCCACAGGAAATAAAACTGTTAAGCGTAGAAGTTGATGGAAACGTACTTGCAACTGATGATATGATTCGTTATACCGCAGGTTTAAGAGTAGGAAGAAAAATAAAATCGGGCGACTTTGCCCGAAGTGTAAAAAGGCTATGGAACTTGGGAATGTTTAAAAATGTGCAGATTATACTGAATGATGAAACTTTGGAGGGAATCTCGATCACTATTCTGGTTGAAGAAAACCCCATAGTGGGAGCAATCCGATATGAGGGGAATAAGAAAATCAAAGACAGTAAATTTGAGGAGGAAATCAAATTAATAACAGGCCAACGAATTAAACCACATTTAATAAAAGAAACTATTCAGAAAATCAAGGATTTATACTCAGATGAAGGTTTTCTTTTGGCAAAAATAAATGGGGAGATTGTAGAAACCACAGTGGACAATCTAAAAAACAAGAAGGCAAAAGATCTTACAAAGGATATGGTTTTTTATATAACAGAAAATAAGAAGGTTAAAATAGGTAAAATTATTTTTGAAGGAAATCACGCTTTCTCTGATCGCCGCCTCCGAAGAGTATTGAAAGAAACAAAACAACAGAGATGGTATCTGTTTTGGAGATCTTATTTTGATAAAAACAAGTATAGTGAAGACAAGGAAAGTCTTGTTGGGTTTTATCGAAATAAGGGATACCGTGATCTTGTTATTTCATCCGATTCAATCAGTTACAGCAAAAATAAACGTAGAATGAATCTCCATCTACATATTTTTGAAGGTCCGCGTTATAAATATGGTCAATTTTCTTTAGAGGGAAATGTCCTGTATTCTGATGATGAACTCAAACGTCGGCTGGGTTTGTCTGTTGGTGATTATTTTAATGAAGAAGCGTTTAACAGTGCGGTGTACGAAAGAATGCAGGGACTGTATATGGATCGGGGATATATTTACAGCCAAATTGAGACTCAAATGACACCAGTCGGAGAAGATTCTCTGGATATTCATTTTGTGATTATTGAAAATAAAAAAGTGTATGTACGCAATGTTTTGATCTCTGGGAATACAAAAACACGAGAAAATGTGGTGCGAAGGGAATTAAAAATTTTTCCAGGTGATGTTTTTAGCAGGAATAAACTCATACGCAGTCAACGGGAAGTGTGGATTCTTAATTATTTTTCCAATGTGATTCCCGATGTAATTCGAGTAGATGAGGACGAGGTTGATTTAGATATCTCAGTTGAAGAAAAATCTGCTGATAGGGCACAAGCAAATATTGGTTTTACAGGTGAATATGGAATAACAGGAGGAGGAGGAGTGGAATTTAATAATTTCAGAGGACTCGGACAGCGGCTTAACCTTAGTTTTAATACAGGCACCAATTATTCTGTATATCAAACCCCCTCAAAATATCGTTCTGTTAGCCTAAGCTTCACAGATCCAATGGTTATGGACACACCAAATCTTGTTGGATTTTCTGTGTTTTATACCTTTCGGGGGGCTGCGACAAACTATTCATTCCCACTGGATTTTTCAATGTTTGGAGGGAGCCTTAGTTGGGGACGACGCTTCAGGTGGCCTGATGATTTTTTCAGGGGACATTGGGTGCTAAGAGGCGTACAAAAAGAGTATAGTTCGGAGAGCACGACTTCCACAGATCTTGGTCCTTATGAAAATCTTTTGGGGCAAATATCTCTGGGATTTAACATAACACAAGTAATTATAAGAGATAGTCGTGATAGACCCGAGTTTACGACATCTGGATCTAGGTTTTCACTGGAAACTACAATATCTGGTGGTCCATTAGGGGGAAATGAAGACTTTCATAAACATGTGTTGAATTTGGAATGGTTTACCCCTACATTCTGGAAATTTGTTTTGATGAGTTCTATTAAATTGGGTGCTATTAAGCCATTGCAACCAAGTAATGAAGAATTATCTATTGTCCCGTTTGATGAAAAATTTATTATGGGAGGCAATGGAATACCCTATGGAAATATGCTCCGCGGGTATCCCGATAATTCTATTGGTCCACTGACAACAAGCGGTCGTCCTATTGGAGGAAGTGCAATGATAAAGTTTACGTCAGAATTTCGCATTCCCTTTTCTGAAAATCCTGTTGTATATGGCTTGGTATTTGGTGAGATGGGCAATGTGTGGGACACACTAGATATGACCGAACCATTTGGACTTACCAGAACAGGGCCGCTATCATTAAAACGTAGTGCAGGTGTTGGTTTTCGTTTCTTTATGCCAATGCTTGGTATGCTTGGATTTGATATGGGATATGGATTTGATGATATAACAGGGATAGGTAAGCCTCAAGGCTGGACCTATACAATAACCTTTGGTCAACCCTTTTAACTTTAAAGGAGGTAATGTGTTTAAAAAATTAAACTCATCGATAGTGTTAGCGTCTTTAATTCTTCTACCGGTTTTTGTTAAGGGAGAAGTAAAAGTTGGTTTTGTTCAATCTGACCGTATTCGGATGGAATATGAGGATTTCAAAGAAGCTGAGTCTCAATTACAACTTGAATTTCAGAAGGTACAATTTGAGTATCAGGAAATGCTATCGCAGTTAGACAGTTTAAAAGAAACCTATGAAACTCAACGATTGATGAGCTCGCCGGAGTGGCGAAGGGAAAAAGAGCAAGAAATCTCAGAATCTGAAAGCAGGATTCAGACCTTCCAAGCAATAAAAGTTGGGCCTGAAGGCGAGTTATACAAACGCCAAACTCAAATGGAATATGAGTTGTTATCAAAGGTAAAAAAAGCAGTTGATAATGTTGCCATATCAAAGGGTTTTGATTTCATATTTGATGGATCTGTTTCTCTTCTTTATGGGAAAGCTACTTTTGATGTCACTGATGATGTTTTGCATGAATTAAGGAAATAGTCTAATAAAGTGACAGAAAAAAGACGGTGGACGTTGGTGAGTAAATTAATAACCTTTTTATTCATTAATAATATTGCCTGCCTTGGGTGAACTGGCTGATTTGGTTTCTGGAACGATTTCTGGAAATTCAAATATAAAGATTGATGGTGTTTCTGAGATTCAAAACGGAAAATCAGGAACCATCACTTTTTTTGATAATCCCAGATACAGGGAATATATTTCAGAAACAAAAGCATCTGCCATAGTGGTTTCAAACGAAGCCTTTTTAAATGGGAAAAACGGAATCGTTGTTAATAACCCTCAACTCGCTATCGCAAAGATTTTATCTTTTTTTCAGGAGAAACCGGATAATTTAACAGGGGTTCATCCTACTGCCATTATTCATAAATCAGCAGAGATAGGCGAGGAAGTTACTATAGGTGCCTTTGCAGTGATAGATTCGAAGGTAAAAATTGGAGATAGATGTATTATAGGGCACCACGCTTCGATTGGAAGTAAATCACAAATTGGTGAAGATGGCCTACTATATCCTTATGTGAATATTTATCAGGATTGTGTCGTTGGTTGTAACGTGATTATACATAGCGGTACTGTAATTGGCAGTGATGGTTTTGGTTTTGTAACAGAAAAAGATTTTCATTATAAAATACCCCAGAATGGTCGTGTTATTATTGGTCAGGATGTAGAAATTGGAGCAAATTGTGCTATTGACAGGGGCACCATAGGGGAAACAAAAATAGGGGATAATACGAAAATGGACAATCTTGTTCATATTGCTCATAACGTAAAAATCGGTAAAGGGTGTCTTATTACTGCTGGCGTAGGAATTGCCGGAAGCGTCGAGGTTGGTGATTACTGTATTTTTGCTGGTCACTCTTCGGTTGCACCCCATTTGAAACTGGGTTCACGAACAGTTCTTGCCGCAAACGCAGGTGCGACGAAATCTCTCGTCGGAGGAAAGGTTTATGCAGGAATGCCAGCGAGGGAAATAAAAGAACAGAACAAGCGGGATGCAGTTTTAACAGAAATAAATATTCTTAAAAAACGTGTAGAAAAATTAGGGAAAAAAGTACCAAATTGATATCATTATGAAAAGGAAGCAACAAACAATATCCCGTCCTGCCTCCTGCACTGGAATTGGACTCCATACCGGGGTTGAGTGTACCATTACCTTTAAACCTGCACCAGAAGATTATGGGATACGTTTTATTCGGACTGATATTAAAAATTGTCCTGAGATCAAAGCAGACATTGATCATGTCGTGGATATCTCCCGTGGAACAACCATAGAGGAGAAAAAAGTGAGAATTAATACAGTTGAACATGCTCTTGCCGCGGTGAGTGGATTACGGATTGACAATGTGTTGATAGAATTAACCAGCAAAGAACCCCCAGTGATGGACGGGAGCGCAAAAGATTTTGTGGAAGTGCTTTTGACCAGTGGGATTGTCAGTCAAGAGCATGAGCGGAATGTCTTGGAAATTCGACGGGCTGTAAACTATACCGATCCCTACCGTGATATCGATATTCATGTTATTCCTTCCGATCGTTTCCGCGTGACCTTTATGGTAGAATATCCCCTTCCTTCTTTGGGGACTCAGTATGAAGCTATTTATAATATGGCCGAAGATTTTGCTGTAGAGGTAGCACCAGCACGTACCTTTTGTTTTCTTAGTGAAGTAGAGATGCTCAAAGAAAATGGATTGATTAAGGGAGGCTCCCTTGACAATGCGGTTGTTTTGATTGACAAACGTCTCGATCGCTCTGAGATTAATCGTTTACGAGATCTCTTTGATATTGAAGAAAATATTATTACTGGAGCCAATGGGATTTTGAATGGGAAAATACTTCGTTTTCGAAATGAGCCCGTTCGACACAAAACTTTGGATTTGATTGGTGATTTAGCTTTATTAGGTATCCCGATTAAGGGACATGTTACTGCAGCAAGAGCTGGTCATGCGAGTAATGTAGAATTTGTTAAAACATTAAAACGGGAATATTCTCAAGAATTGAAAGACTTGAGTTATAATTAAATAATGGGAGAATTAAAAAAGAAAACGCATTTCGAAATTCAAGATATTATCAAAATTTTACCCCACCGTTATCCTTTTATTTTAATTGATCGAATTGATGAAATAATTCCAGGAAAATCTTTGACAGCGATTAAAAATGTAACGGTAAATGAACCATTTTTTCAGGGTCATTTTCCATCCCAGCCTGTAATGCCAGGGGTTCTCACTCTGGAAAGCATGTCTCAGGCAGGAGCGTTTTTAGTACTTAGTTATGTAAAAGATCCACTAAAAAAAAATATGTTTTTTTCAGGTGCTGATAATGTTCGATTTCGCAAACTAATCGTTCCAGGAAATCAGCTATATATTCACATGAGTCTGGTTAAACAGAAACTAAATATTTGTAAGTTTGATGGTAAATGTTACGTGGATAATAATTTAGTCGCAGAAGCTAAGTTGACTGCAAATATTGTAGACCGATCTGGAAATTAAATATTTCAACGGAGATACACCCAACTGCCCTAGTTAGTAAAAAAGCTGAATTAGGGGAAAGAGTTTCCATGGGTCCTTATTCTATTATTGAAAGAGATGTAAAGGTAGGAAGTGGGACATCAGTTGGAAATTTTACCACTATAATGCCAGGAACTACAATTGGGGAAAATTGTCAGATTTTTCATAATTGTACAATTGGTGAAATCCCTCAGGATCTTAAATATGCCGGGGAAAAGACATTTGTACAGATTGGGGACAATGTAACAATTCGTGAATCCGTAACAGTCAACAGGGGAACTGCCGCCCACGGAACTACAGAAATAGGAAGCAATGTACTTTTGATGGGTTATGTTCATGTTGCACATGATTGTATTATTGGGAATAATGTTATCTTTGCAAATCTTGTAACACTTGGTGGGCATGTTGAAGTGAATGAATGGGCTTCGATAGGAGGTGGAGTTTTAATCCATCAGTTTTGTAAAGTTGGTTCTCATGTGTTTGTTGGGGGTGGATATAGAATTGTACAGGATGTTCCACCTTTTATCCGCGCAGCAAAAGATCCATTAGAATACTCTGGTATTAATAGTATGGGTTTACAGAGAAGGGGATTTTCTCAGAAAGAAAGAAACAACATTAAAAAATTCTATCGGTATTACTTCCGTTCAGAACTTACCCGAACAGCAGCTTTGGAAAAAGCGGAACATGAGTTTTCAAGTGATCCTAATATTAAAAAAATTCTTGAGTTCATTTATTCCAGTGAACGAGGGATTATTTAATATAACTGAGAAGACACTTGATTGATGAACCGGTTTATTTTTTTTATTTTTTGTTTTAGTTTTTCTCACGCTCAGTGGATTTCTCCTAATCTTGATTCAGCCAATGAAATAGATCAAGTCAAAACATTTCTAACTGGTGTTTCACTCGGTTTTGGTCATCATACCAGGGCAATTCAAACTGAACAACAACGGTTGGTTGCAGGAGTGTCATTTATTTATGTTAAGAACCTGAACAAATCGGCGTTTACTGATAATCATCTTGGTGGAATACCAATTCTTTACGGGAGAATCCTAATATCAAATAACTTATTTTTTCAAGGGAAACTTAGCGGATTTACTTCAGGAGGTGATATTAGCCAACAAATCGGCTGGGGATTTATCTTAAATCTTTCGGATATTAATAATCACTCAGCGTGGAAATTATCAACCAATTTTGCTCATGTTAAGAGTCCGGGGAATTTAAACCTTCGTGGTCTGGATGTCTTTCTTTCCAAAGAATGGGAAATCGGAAATATTTGGTGGTATTTAGGATTAGGAAAGAATTACTACAAAACCCGTGTTTATTCAAATAATGATAGTATCCCTTCAGTGTTAGAGAGAGAAAATAATTATATTCAAATTGGGACTCAGCTTCGGTCATCATCTTTTGTTTTTGTTCCACAACTTAAATTTCATCCGGAAATTGTTCAGATATCCGTTGATGTTATAAGGGGTTTTCATTAATGGCAAAGCGAATTTCGATATTGGGATCAACAGGCTCGATCGGGAGAAACACGCTCAATGTAATTGATAGTCTGCAGGGGGAAATAGAAGTGATATACATTACAGCAAGAAAGAATGCAGACGTACTTGTTCAGCAGGCATTGAAGTATAGACCTTCTGCTGTTGGGGTTATTGATAAAGAAGCAGCAAAAATTGTTGAAAACAGGTTAGCTGGGGAACAAATAAACGTGCTACCTGGTAGATTAGGATTGTTAGATATAGCTGCAAGGGATGATGTTGATATAATGTTTAACGGTTTGGTAGGTTCTTCGGGAATGGAACCAACTTTATCAGCTTTGCACGCAGGAGTAGATGTTGCGCTTAGCAATAAAGAAAGTTTAGTGATGGCGGGTGATTTGATCAACAGGGAAAAGTTAAAAACAGGGACAACCTTATTTCCCGTAGACAGCGAACATTCAGCTATATGGCAGTGTTTGGTGGGTGAAAATTTAGAGGATGTACGTAGGATAATTCTGACGGGCAGTGGTGGACCATTCCGCACAAGAGAGCTAAACACATTCTCTGATGTAACTGTGGAAGAAGCTTTAAATCACCCAAACTGGGACATGGGGGATAAAATTACAATAGATTCCGCCACAATGATGAACAAGGGACTGGAAGTCATTGAAGCCCATTGGCTTTTTGGTTTGGAAGCAAAGCAGATTGATATTGTCGTGCATCCTCAGTCCATTATTCATTCTATGGTAGAGTTTAATGATAGTTCTGTAAAGGCACAAATGGGTGTACCAGATATGAAGGTACCGATTCAATACGTATTGACTTATCCAAAACATGCTCAAGCAACATGGGAGCAACTTGACTTAGTAAAAGTTGGTCAACTAACGTTTGAAGAAAAGGATCTAAAACGATTTCCGTGTATAGAGCTGGCATATGATGCTCTACGTGCAGGCGGTACAACCACGGCTGTTCTGAATGTTGCAAATGATAACGCAGTTTACAATTTCTTGGATGGTAAAATTAAATTTACCGATATTCCTCGAATCATAGAAAAAGCCTGTGAAGACCATGAGTGGATCGAGTCTCCAAATTTGGAAGATTTGTTAAACTTGGAACTTTGGACGACAGAATTTGTAAAAAATGCTGTATAATAAATTTGACAGGAGAATTATTGTATGACCACAATTGGGGCATTTATAATAGTGTTGGGAGTTATTGTGATGGTACACGAGCTGGGTCATTTTTTTGCAGCTCGATCCGTAGGTGTCCGCGTGGTGCGCTTCTCCATTGGATTTCCACCGCGGTTTATAACAATTACTTCTGTGCCAGGCGGTTTTGAGTTCAGATTGTTTTTTTATCGTAAGGATCAAAAAGGTAAAATTGCCTGGGGTCAGGTCAAGAGTTGGCTGATAAACAAACCTGGGCAAGAGGGTAGCGGGACAGAATATTGTTTAGCTATCATTCCATTAGGTGGATATGTAAAGATGGCCGGTATGATCGATGAAAGTTTGGATGGAACGATAGAATATAAACCAGATGAGCTTATGAGCAAGCCCGTGTGGGCCCAGATCTGGGTAATGAGTGCTGGGGTTATTATGAATATTCTTCTCGCATTTATTATTTTTACCGGTGTGGCTTGGAACCACGGGACACCGGTAGCCAGCAATGAACCTGTAATCCACACTTTAGTTGATAATATGCCAGCAAAAGCCGAAGGATTATTACCAGGCGACAGAATAGTATCTATTAACAAAGTTCCCGTCTCTACATGGAATGAATTATCCCAAACTATTCATGCAATACCAAATACACCCATTACGCTTGCTTTTCAAAGGGATGATATTGAATATCAAAAGTCATTGACTACGAATTTCCAGATTCAGCATGTTGATGGCAGGTTGGATACGCTTGGTGCAATTGGTATTAGGCCGAAAATTATCTTTCAACCAATAGGATTTTTTGAAGCAACGCAAATGGGTGTTGTTTCAACCATAAGAGGTTTTGGCTTAATTGTTTTATCGATCAAGATGCTTGTATCCGGAGAGGCATCTGTTAGTGATTTAGGTGGACCAATTTTGATTGCTCAATTAGCTGGAGAATGGGCCCGCGCAGGCTGGATGTCATTGTTGACATTTATGGCTCTCATAAGCTGTAACCTTGCCTTTATTAATTTCCTGCCTATTCCAGGATTGGATGGAGGTCACGTTTTTATCCTTCTTGCAGAATCATTGTTACGCCGCAAGTTTACTATTAAGACCCGAATGGTCATCCAACAGATTGGTATGGCCTTGTTACTATTACTAATGGTTACCGTCATGATTAATGATATCGTCCGGCTTTTTACAAATTAAAGGTCTTTAATTTCATAACCATGGTACCATATTTTATTTTTAATATAATTTGAACTGGTATTTTATATGCATCATTACTGAACCATATTGTCATATCTCCCTCATTTTTCAGGAGCGTTTTTCCTTCTCTGAATGGTCTGACTGCCACACAATCAAAGGTCCCAGCTGGAACCGAAATCAGTTCTTTCGATGTTATAATCATCTGAAATTCTGTCAAGGATTTATTATCAAATACAGTTAAACTCATTGTTTCTTCGGGGATTAATTCAAGCGTCCGGAAATAATAAAACAGTGAATAGGGATCGTATAACCTGCTTTGTATTGGAATTGTATCTTTATTTACAATTGCTATTGAGTGATCATACATAATTTGAGTGTGAGAAGTGAATCTGTAGTTTCCTTGTTGTAGGTTTTTTGCCTGTTTATGAGTGAAAAATTCTTTTTCGTCCAACCACGAATCAACATTATCTCTAATTTTATAAATCTTATCTGCTATTGGGCCAGTCTGAGCTTCATATCTCACATGATATGCAGGGAGGTTATTTACAGTGTCAATTGATACGACTGTTAAAAACGCTTTCCCAGCAGGGATAAAATTAAATTTAGCTGAGTATTCTAATCTCTCGCCAACGCTGAACGGTAATTTTTCAGCCAGGGCATTGTGATAAAAAAACCCTACTATTATAATGAGGGAATTAATTTTATTTAATGGCTTCATTTTCTGATTATTTCAAAATGTGTTTCTTCCAGTTTTATTACTTTTGAGCCTTTTGATGATGGAAGATCACCAGCATCGATCAGTAAATCAAAAGAAGATCCAAATAATTCCATAATATCATCAACCTTGTTTAATGGTGGCATACCACTATGGTTTACACTTGTCGTTGTAATCGGTTTGCCGAGTTGACTTACTAAATCGATTCCAAAATTATGATTTGGGATTCGAAGCCCTATTGTATTGTCTTGTCCGGAGATTATTGGATGAACAAAACCTGTTTTTAATGGAACAATTACTGTGTTGGAACCCTGTAATTTTTCAGCAACCATTTTTTTTTGTTTGGGAGATAGTTTTGAAATAGCAAACGCCATTTCCAAATTGTTGATCAAGACACTTATTGGCCCTGTCCTCTTTTTAATGTGATTTAAATTATTAATAGCCTTTTCATTGGTAGCATCTACGCCAAAGCCGTAAAGTGTATCTGTCGGATAAACAATGGTACCTCCGTTTTGGACAATTATTTTTGCTTCCTGAATAGCGTTTGGATTCGAAACCAAAATTCGGTTTGCAGAATAATTATTGTCCATTATTCTGAGTTGATTTAGTTTTCCAACGTTGGTGCCACCAAAAATATTGCTCGGGGGATTGTTTTATTATTTTTTCGAGAATTGTACTGTACCGTTGTGTTATATCCTTAACTGTATCATTAGGTTCTGAAATAACTTTTTCACAGTTTATTTCATACTTATTTGATGATTGCCAAGTGCAAGTAATAAATACCATTGGGGCGCCAGTGTTTTTGTGAAAATGAGCAGCACCTTTTGGTGTTGATGCCTGTTGATTCAAAAAGTTGACAAATATCCCCCGGTTCTTTGCGTCTTGGTCACTCACGAGACCAAGCATCTTTCCTTCTGATAAGACCTGGTACATTTTTTCAATAGGTTCTTTCCGAAAGATATGACCAAAACCGCTCATCTCCCGCTGTTCTCTGGAAAATTGATCCGCTCCAAGGTTCCGCTGACGATGAGCCACCCCAATAATGGGATAACCATTGTAGCCAAGCCAAGCAGATAGTAGTTCGAAAGCACCAAAATGCCCGGTTATTATAATGACACCTTTCCCTTGTTTTATTGCCCTATCTAAATATTTTTTACCCTTGATAGAAATGGATTTTGAAAAGAAAGAAGAAGGAAAGGAAAAAAACTGGATAAAATTGTGCATAAAATATTGATAACATTTTTTTAAAACATTTAGTTTCCATTGTGATGACCTTTTGGGAAATGAACGGGCTATGTTACTTGCAGCTACATGTTTTCGGATAGGGATACAGTGGAAAAAAAAGCCGGATAATTTTTGGGAGAATATTTGGTTTCGATAATGAGATCTGGTCTGGAGCCATTTCGAAAAACATCTTAATAATTTGTAGGTAAGCTTGTGGGTTAATTTCATGAAATACAGAAATGTACTATTTAGTGAATCAGTGAAATCTAACATAAATTATTTATGTTCAAGTATATTTTTAGCCCCCGGAACATTTGCACCCCTTACAGAGTTCTATGTAAACTTATAGTCATGAAAAAACCTTTAATCCTCCTGTTTGTCTTCGTTTTTTGTAGGTTAGTTGCCTCTCAATCAATTGTTTACAAAATTCCTATTCAGGGGACAATTGATTTAGGTCTTCCCCCGTTTATTGAAAGAATTATTCAAAATGCTGAAGAAGAGAATGCAGATGCAATTATTTTTGATATTGACACATTTGGTGGAAGGGTTGATGCTGCGACTCAAATAAAGGATGCTATTCTTTCCAGTAAGGTGTTAACGGTTGCATTTATAAACCGCCGTGCAATTTCTGCAGGTGCATTGATATCACTCTCTTGTGAAAAAATATATATGGCCGGGGGAGGAACAATTGGAGCTGCTACAGCAGTAGATATGAAGGGAAATAAAGGCTCCGAGAAGGTGATTAGCTACATGCGGGAGGAAATGGCCTCAACAGCAGAAAAGAGAAACAGGGATACAAATATAGCAAAAGGAATGGTTGACGAAGAATTGAGCTTTTCCTATTTGGTAATTGATGGGGACTCAGTAGAGGTAACCGATTTAGAGGGAAGGAAGGAAGGCAAGTTAATTACGCTTACAACTGAACTTGCCCTGAAATATAAAATTGCGGATGGTAAAGCAGAAACATTTGATAATGTTCTCACTATTCTTGAAATGGATGATGCAGAAATACGGTCTGCCAGAGTGAATTGGTCCGAAAATTTTGTTCGGTTTTTAACGAATCCGGTGGTGGCTTCCCTCTTAATGACTTTTGGTTTTTTGGGAATATTATTTGAACTGCAAAGTCCTGGCTGGGGAATACCTGGCACCTTTGGCGCTGTTTGCCTGGCACTCTCCTTAGGAGCGTCCTATATTGCTGAACTGGCAACCATGACCGATTTAATTATCATCTTTGTAGGTGTTTCTTTACTGCTTGTTGAGGTGGTATTTATCCCGGGCTTTGGATTTGCAGGAATCGCAGGAATAGGAGTTCTTTTATGGGGATTGTACGAGTTGTTACTTCCGGATGTTCCGGTAGGCCCGGAGGTAACATCAATGGCATTAACGGGCTTAACAATAGGAATAATCGGGGGAATAATCGGGCTGGTATTCTTGTTTCGCTTAATGACGAAGACACGTTTTTGGACAAAGTTAACTGCCCCGGGGATGGAAAGTCACGAAAAAGGCTATGATACATCCCTGGGATGGGAAAACCTTGAGGGAACTGAAGGAACTGCTTCAACAGATTTGAGACCATCCGGATGGATCAATATAGGTGAACAGCGTATATTTGTGGTCAGCGAAGGAGATTATATTACTAAAAATGACCAGGTAAAAGTTTTATCTGTAGATGGAAACCGGGTCGTTGTTCGTAAATTAAACACAAACAGTTAGGAGAAATTCATGAGTATTGTTTCAATTATTTTATTGGTATTTGTACTTTTCTTGGTTTTTGTAATCTTTTATTATGTCCCGGTTGGGCTGTGGGTTCAGGCTGTGGTTAGTTTGGGTCTGGGTAGAATAACGATTATTGATCTCATCCGAATGCGTTTAAGAAAAATCCCCCCCAGGCTGGTTACGGATTCAGTTATTAATTCTCATAAGGCTGGTTTGGACACTATTACAACTGAGGATCTTGAAACCCATTTCCTTGCCGGTGGTAATGTAGCTAATGTGGTGTCTGCGATGATTGCTGCAGATAAAGCAAAAATAGAGCTCCCCTTTACCACCGCCACTGCGATTGATCTCGCTGGGCGTGATGTGAAAACAGCGGTTCAAACGAGTGTATACCCAAAAGTAATTGATGCTCCAAAGAAAGGCACTCTTGCTGCAGTAGCAAAGGATGGAATCGAAGTGAAGGCACGAGCCAGGGTTACGGTGCGGACAAATATCGCCGGGTTGGTTGGAGGCGCAACTGATGAAACTATTATCGCCAGGGTTGGCGAGGGAATTGTAAGTGCAATTGGTTCTTCGGAAACCTATAAAAAAGTACTGGAAAACCCGGATAATATTTCTAAAGCGGTTCTTGTAAAAGGACTGGATGCTGGTACTGCATATGAAATTTTGTCCATAGATATTGCAGATGTTGATTTGGGGAAAAATATTGGGGCTAGGCTCCAGGCCGACCAGGCGGAGGCAGACCTTCGAGTTGCCCAGGCAAGAGCTGAAACCCGGCGGGCTATGGCAGTTGCTGAGGAACAGGAAATGAAAGCACGGACTCAGGAGATGCAGGCTAAAGTAGTTGAGGCAGAAGCAGAGGTACCCAAAGCCATGTCCCAGGCATTTCGTGAAGGTAATCTTGGAATATTTGATTATTACAACATGAAAAATATCAAGGCGGATACAGGTATGAGAGATGCTATATCGGGCGAAGGTACCATCGAATCAACCAAAGCGCCTGATCCCCAGAAGGAATAACATCGAGTAATTGAGAATTTATTTGTTCACCCTCACATAGGAGCATTTGGTAATGGAAGGAATTGGATATTGGATATTTCTATTGGCTTTGTATTTGATTTCCACTTTGGCAAAAAAACGGAAACAGAAAAAAGCATGGGAAACATTAGATAAAGAAGAAGAAAATCAAGGAGATACATCGTCACAACCTGATTTTATAGGGCAATTTTTTGGAGACTTGGTTTCAAAGGAAGAAAAACTCATTGTACCCGATGATGAATCTGAACCGGAAGAAGTTTATCCTGAAGAAGAAATCCCCATTGAAACTGAATCCATTCCCTCTGAAGTACAAGCTGATTTATCCCATCCATC
>JYMV01051001.1_pt1 | contig 21236 bp, 19 predicted proteins | sample 338911 | NCBI WGS metagenome assembly JYMV01 (sample SAMN03354496, study PRJNA234377) | hydrothermal vent metagenome | biome: Deep sea; feature: Hydrothermal plumes at the Eastern Lau Spreading Center, Western Pacific Ocean; material: Seawater | place: Tonga | collected 2009 | depth 2000 m m
TTGATTACCCCTTATATGCATAGTAGGCGCGATAAATCAAAAACTAATCCGACAGCAATCATCAAATTCAGCCCATAAGGAGAAATTTGGTTACAATTTGTCAGTTATGATTTATTTGTATTGAACTAACGTTGTTAGCCGCTAGATTTTTTTGGAGGTTATGTACATTGGATACGATGTGGGAAGAGGGCTTTAAACATATGGAGGAATTTGTTCGCGCTACCGGCAATGCCAAGGTACCGGCGGTTCATGTGTGTGCTGACGGCTTTGATCTTGGAAGGTGGGCTGAACGTCAAAGGGCATTTCGGAATTCAATGGATGCCGAGCGGAAGGCGCGCTTGGAAGCCTTCAAAGGTTGGATCTGGGATATTCGTGATCTTGCCTGGGAAGATGGATTTGAGCATTTGGAGGAATTTGTTGCTGCGGATGGTGACGCCTCTGTTCCATATAAGCATATTACACCAGATGGGTTTGATCTTTGGAGGTGGGTTGAACGCCAAAGAATTGCTCGAAATACCATGGATCCGGTTCGCAAAAGACGGCTTGAGGCCCTGATAGGCTGGACTTGGCAGGTAAAACGGTAATCCCTTCAGGTAATTAGGAGGCTCACCGAATAATGAGAAAACACGCATAATCATTGTTGAAGTATGGGGCTTTCTCCTTTTGATCGACATCTAATCATGATATTGCTGCTTGCACTTGATCGTAATCACCTCAGGGTCTCATCATATGGAAATCATTGGCATTTCTCTTGACGCTATACAGTCATTTCTAGCGTATTTGGTAACAGCGACAGCGCTGACATTAATCTATGTATTTGTGTACATTTGGGTGACACCTCATCCTGGATTGACTCAAAGAAAAGCGGATGCGGTTCTCGAGTCAAAATTCGCTAAAATATTATAGTTGGCGAATAACCCTAAACTCAACATATGTCGCAGAGATAGGTGTTGATTGTGTCTGTCCACTTGGGTTTGACATCACCTTAAAGTGGTTGAAACATAGACTACACCAAAGCCTTTGGCGGATCGGTTAAACGTGATGGCCCTACAGAAGAGTTGGAGAGGTGATGGAAAAATTTGGGGCTGAACTTATATTAGATTTGCATGGTTGCGACCCTGGTACATTTACGCGCAAAAGTATTAGTAGGTATTTTGCAAGCCTCTGCAAACTCATCGATATGAAACGTGAGGCGTCATACTTTTGGGACGATTTGGATGTTCCTGTGGAAGAAAGACAAACGTCTGCCCATACTCAGGGTACTTCAGCCGTCCAGTTTATTTTGACGAGTTCTATCGTAATCCATACGCTTGACCAGTTGGGAGCTATTTACATCAATATTTTTTCTTGCAAGGACTTTGACCCCAATATCGCGGAACAGTTTACGGTCGATTGGTTTGGTGCTACCGACTGCTCTGCCAGGTTTATTGAACGAATTTGAGGGGATGCAAGTGAAACTGATCGAGAGGCAAGTAAGGATCCCTGTCGCGCCAAGTCATCACAGCCTGATTTCTCATATTCAAAAGACAATTGACGTAACGCTCGGTGATACGGTGCTTCCAGTACGTTTCGTGATTACCGGTGTAACTGGTGTTGAGTATAATTGCGAACTAGGCACTCTCGAAGGCATGGAAGTCGAAAAGACAAGAGGGCTTAATTCCATTTTTAGCTTTTCGCCCCGCAAGGTAGAAAGGACGGATACGTTTAATGCTGTCTTTTTGGTGCCGACGGGTATTGGTGCCGAGATTGGAGGCCATGCCGGCGATGCAACGCCAGCCGCAAGGGTGATTGCAACAGCTTGTGATACGTTGGTTACCCATCCCAACGTCGTAAACGCTTCTGATCTCAATGAAATGCCGGAGAATGCACTTTATGTTGAGGGTAGTTCAATTACCCAATTATTAATGGGGACGGCTGGGTTGCAACGTGTCCGAGCAAATAGAGTACTAGTACTCATAGATGCACATGAAACTGAAGTGTTTGTTAATGATACGGTCAATGCCGTAAGTGCTGCCCGCGCGACCTATGGATTTGATTGCGTTAAGGTTGTGAAGCTTGATCCGCCACTCCGCATGACCTCGTGTTTCACGGACTCCGGCAGGGCAGCGGGGGAGATTGAGGGTTTATATCGCGTCTGCACGGTGTTGGATGAGCATGATGGTGCGTTTGATGCCGTAGCCATCTCATCTGTTGTTGACGTCCCCGATGAATACCATAAAGAGTATTTTCGCCGCGATGGTAAAATGGTGAACCCATGGGGCGGTGTCGAAGCAATGTTAACCCACTCGTTATCGCTGCTTTATGGACTGCCAACAGCACACTCACCAATGCTTGAAAGTCAAGCAGTGGCAGATTTTGATTTGGGATTGGTTGAGCCGCGGCTAGCGGCTGAGGCTGTATCCTTTACCTTCCTGCAGTGTATGTTGAAAGGTCTACATCGTAGCCCACGCATAGTCAGCCACCCTGAGGCTTTGGGCGAGGCCGGAATTTTTACGGCTTCTGATGTTTCTTGTCTAATTATTCCTGATAAGTGTGTTGGCCTACCCACGTTGGCGGCTCTTGAACAGGGTATACCTGTCATTGCTGTGCGTGAGAATGATAACCTTATGCAAAATGACCTTGAGGTTCTTCCCTGGGCGAAAGGACAGTTGCACGTTGTAGAAAACTACTGGGAAGCGGTTGGCGTGATGAGCTCTCTCAAGGCGGGAATTGTGCCGGGTACGCTGCGCCGCCCTCTAGATGTCACGACTGTAGAAACTAGAACCTTCGCGTCGGCGACAATCAACGATGTTTGAGTCTCTTGATAAGTAAGTAGATTAGGGATCTTAAAAAGTCGTATTGATGCTGGCGCAACTGTGCCGGTGAAACCAACTACACTAAGAGATGTTGTGTTCCGGAACGTTTGGTGACGTTCTTACTCTGATAAATACTGAAAACTGGATATTTAATGATGAGGCGAGGCGGCCTAGGTACTCTGGCTTTCAATAAACTTTTTAATAAACGACCGGTATTTGGTTGCTGGTCGACCAAGAATTGTCTGGAGAATTAAGTCATTACCATATTTATAGCCGTGGTCATTGTAATGACGACACATGTTTACATAGTTACGTATAGCGTAATCTGTCCATTCCTTTTCGATCGCCCATGCCTTCCAATCCTCAATGTCACGATGAACTGCGTCCACTTTTCCCCCCAGTTCTTCGCTGATAATACCAGCCATCTCGTTGTGGCTCAGGGTTTCAGAACCACATAATTCATATGTTCCCCCCCAGAACCGATGGTCTAGCAATATATTGGCCATGGCTTCACCGAGATCATCAGTATCAATGACGTTCATTTGACTTTCTGGCGAATAGGGTCGGGGGTAGGTTCCTTCTTTAATTATCCGTGGCCATTCGACGCGCAAGTTCTGCATGAACATTGAAGGTTGTACCACCGTATACATGAGATCAGAGTTAATAAGATGCTCTTCTAACTTTAGTTTTTGCCAATGGTGGCCCAGCTGCTCCATCTGAGGATGGTAGGCTGAGCAAAAGCAAAAATGCTCGACTTGTTCATTGCACGCTGAATCTACAACGCGCTTTCCTATTTCAAACTCGTCTTCTCTAAATCGAGCCGGAATATAACAGATTGAGCTTGCTCCCTTCATGACATTTTTGACGTCTTCATCGGAATGAAAATCCCCGATAATGGTTTCAATCACGCCAAGAGATTTTAGATTTGTTGCCGAGGCGGAGTTTGAGGTTAAGATCCTTAAACGGGTATCACGGCGTGTCAGTTCTTTGATTAGAGGTATGCCCACTGCACCCGAGGCACCAATAATAACTATCATTATTTTGTTCCAGTCATTAGGCAATTTTACCTTACGTTATTCCAGTTATAATAGGTCCGTTAGATATTAAAAAATTTGCTATATAGGCAAACATTTACTGACATACGTTTTTGCCATAGGTGTTTAATTTGGCGAGCCACTTTATTGCGTTTATCTTGAGATTAATAGATGTCATACAAAAGCCAATGCATAGAATATTTCATTTGATCTGACGCATATGTCCGAAGAGTTTAAAGAAAATACTCCAACCAATACGTGGCGGGGAAATGTGAAGGAGGAGTGGTGTGATTACAATGGACACCTAAATCTTGCCTACTATGTTGTTATTTTCGATTTGGCGACTGATGGGCTTTACGACGCCCTAGGTTTAGGCAAAACATATAAAAACATCTCAAATCATTCCTGGTTCACTGCGGAGTCACACGTGTGCTATGTATCTGAAGTATTTGCAGGTACGGAGATATACTGCACTACTCAATTAATTGGATTTGATAAAAAAAGAATGCACTACTTTCACCGGATGTACCGGGTAACAGGGCGTATTTTAGTTGCGACAAATGAACTGTTAGCCCTACATGTCGACTTAAAAGAGAGAAAGGTTGTGGAAGCTGCTACCGCAGCATTAGACCCACTGCAGCGGATATTGGTAAGCCACCAGGCTCTTCCCAGACCCAAACAATTGGGTAGCAAAATTTCTATACCTCCCAAAATTTGAGTAGGTGTTATAAAGACTGGCCTTTTGAGTTGATACCGTTTTCAAGGTATACATTGTTAGGCTGCAAATTAGGAAGAGTTCTTATTCATGAGTGATAATGTCAACAGAATTTATGCCGATGCATATGCCAACAAGGTTTTGAAGAAGGAACTCCAGCCTAAAGTTGAGGGGTCAAATTTTAAGAAACCCCAGGTTAGGTCTAAGAGAATTTATGCCCAACAGAAACCAATCGATAAACATGGCAATTATGAAGGAACTGATGTTGGTTTCACTTCCACTTCAATACAAAATTCGAATTCAAAGAAAAAGACCGTAAATAGGAGGAAAAAGCCTATCGACCAGCACGGAAATTACGAAGGTACTGACGTAGGTTTTACCGCAAAATTTGATGACTAAATCCATGAACTTAAATAGTGTTTATCGCTGCAAAAAGACTGTGACGGTGAAAAAACACAACAATCCGTCTGGCAATTGTGTAAGTTTTAAAAATTACATGGTTTAATTTGCTGATGATGATCTTGCGAGGTTCTAGATAAGACGTTCCTACGCCGGAATCTTCACCAAATCCTCGCGGGGTGTTCCGCCTCGGTAACGTGAGATGTACTCTTCCGCATCGATTGCGATGCCCGAGACATTACTTTTGTAGGCGTCAGTTTCGAAATAGCCAAAGAATTCCGTTTCGGTAGCAAAGTTCACACAATTCATCTCCGCTAAATTTCCATCCGGGTCATGGTAATAGAAGCTCGTGCTAACTCCATGGTTCCAAGTTTCAGAGGGTAAAATGTTTGCCTGTTTTAGTCCGTCATACCGGTCAAAAAGTTCATCGAAGCTCCCATGTCCCAACTGAAGATGATGGAGACCTGGATCGGTGTGAGGTGCATTCGAAGTGCCGTCGACCTCAAAGATACCTAGTACCTGTTGGTAAGGGTAAACACCGGCAAGTTTAAAAAATGCAATTTGTTGAGCTCCTGTCCACGACACTTTCTCCGGACGAGGGCGGGTAAAGAAAGGTTCAATGGCAAGGGCTTTAACATACCAGTCCTTAAGATGATCGAAGTTGCCAGTCTTTAAAACAATTTCGCTGAGCGCAGGTATGGTAATGGATATAGAGGTCGTGCGGTTCTTCATGAAAAATTTCTCCGCTGAAATACATGACAAATTAGTGACAAAACTAATCTATTATAGCGATTTTATCGCCAGTGCGTACACTCTTCAGTCTCAAAAAATCAAGTCAACATAATCAGCCAATTTATGATTTGACCTCTTTCAGGCTTAATGATTTTCTATTAGTTTGCGCGGCAGGGATGCCAAACGAACAACCCAGAAAAAATTTTTGAAAAGTTATCAGAAATGGCCTTAGACGAAGCAACAGTCAGAAAAATTGCAAAGTTGGCACGAATTAAAGTACCTGAAAATGAAGTGCCAACTTTGGCTGAAGAACTTTCTAAAATTATAGAATGGATAGAACAATTGAATGAGGTGGACACAGAAAATGTAACCCCTATGACAAGTATGGCTGAAATGGTTATGCCCAAGCGAGCGGATAAGGTCACCGATGGCAACTATCCGGATCGCGTGCTTTCTAATGCGCCAAACCCGGAGGGGCCGTTCTACACTGTTCCGAAGGTTATTGAATAATGAGTGAATTGACCGAACTTACAATTGCGGAAGCTCGGGATGGATTGGGTGACCGAAAATTCTCGTCTGTGGAACTTACTGATGTCCATATCAGAGCGGTGGAGGCTGCGCGTGACTTGAATGCCTTTGTTACTGAAACCCTAGATTTAGCCATCGAACGAGCAAAGGCTTCCGATGATCGTCGGGCGAAAGGCAAGCCTGCCGGAGGAATGGATGGCATTCCTATTGCAGTCAAAGATCTTTTTTGCACGGAAGGTGTGTTAACGACGGCTTCATCACATATTCTCGACGGCTTTATCCCGCCGTATGAGTCGACTGTCTCTCAGAATTTGCGGGATGCAGGTTCCGTTATGCTCGGTAAGACTAATATGGATGAGTTTGCTATGGGATCCGCCAATGTTACTAGCTTCTACGGTGCCGTCAAAAATCCTTGGTATGTGAACGATGGAAAGGATCGCGTGCCGGGAGGTTCGTCGGGCGGTTCTGCGGCCGCCGTGGCCGCCAATATTTCCCTCGGAGCTGCAGGCTCGGATACAGGTGGATCTATCCGACAGCCAGCCTCATTCTGCGGTGTCGTTGGAATGAAGCCTACTTATGGACGTTGCTCTCGTTGGGGTATGGTAGCTTTCGCATCAAGTCTAGATCAGGCAGGTCCTCTGACGCGCACAGTTAGAGATGCCGCGATAATGTTGCAGGCCATGGCCGGCCATGATTCTAAGGATTCGACATCAAGTACAGAGCCCGTCCCTGATTTTGAGGCATCTATCACCGGTGAAATTAAAGGTCTAAAGATAGGAATACCTTCTGAATACAGGATCGATGGCATGTCTAGTGAGATAGAAGGGCTTTGGTCTCAGGGAGTGGAGATGCTGAAGGACGCGGGTGCAGAACCTTTGGAAGTATCACTGCCTCACACCAAATATGCCTTACCAACCTATTATATTGTGGCGCCGGCGGAGGCATCTTCCAATCTTGCTCGTTATGACGGGGTGCGCTACGGCCTGAGGGTTGATGCTGAGACATTAGATGAAATGTATGAAACCACGCGAGGTGAAGGGTTCGGACAGGAAGTGCGTCGTCGAATTATGATAGGTGCCTATGTACTGAGTGCGGGTTATTATGATGCATATTACGTTAAAGCGCAGAAACTACGAACCCTTATACTCAAGGATTTTAGTGATGCCTTTAAAAAAGTCGATGCAATACTGACACCGACGACACCATTTGCGGCCTTTGCGATAGGTGAAAAAATGGATGATCCCGTACAGATGTACATCAATGATGTATTTACGGTGCCGTCCAGCCTTGCGGGGTTACCCGCTATTACCGTGCCGGCGGGCCTTTCTAATGAGGGATTGCCTTTAGGTCTTCACCTCATCACCAAGCCGTTCGGTGAAGAAACGCTATTTTGTGTAGCAGATGTACTGGAAAACTTGGTCAGTTTTCACACTAAACCTGCTTATCTGAGCAAGGATGCTCGATGACTTACTTGATCCAAGGTAGAACCAATGATTGGGAAGTGGTGATTGGTCTTGAGGTTCATGCCCAGATTATCTCTGACGCGAAGCTCTTCTCCGGCGCGGCGACCTCCTTTGGTGCTGAGCCAAATAGTCAAGTTTCTCTGGTAGATGCGGGAATGCCGGGTATGTTGCCAGTAATAAACGAATTTTGCATCCAACAGGCAGTACGTACGGGTCTGGGACTTGATGCTAAAATCAACCTCCATTCTGTTTTTGAACGAAAAAACTATTTTTATCCTGACCTACCACAGGGGTATCAGATATCTCAATATCTTCACCCCATCGTCGGGGAAGGTATGGTGAGGCTAGACATGCCTGATGGCACCCGTGAAATAGGGGTTGAGCGTTTACATATGGAACAGGACGCAGGCAAATCCATACACGACCAGGATCCCAATAGAACATTTATAGATTTGAACCGGTCCGGGGTGGCGTTGATGGAGATAGTTTCTAAACCTGATTTAAGAAGTCCGGAGGAAGCTGGTGCCTACTTACGCAAACTACGGGCGATCGTTCAGTATCTGGGCACGTGTGACGGTAATATGGAGCAGGGATCACTCCGGTGTGACGCCAACGTGAGCGTTCGTCCTTCAGGCTCCGATGAGCTTCGCACCCGCGCAGAAATTAAAAACATAAACTCCGTGCGTTTTGTCATGCAGGCAATCGAATATGAGGCCGAACGCCAGGTGGACGTTTATGAAACTGGGGGCAGTGTGGTGCAGGAAACTAGGCTTTACGATCCTGATCGTGGCGAGACCCGATCAATGCGATCCAAAGAGGATGCCCATGACTATCGCTATTTTCCGGATCCGGATCTCCTCCCGATTGATCTAACTCCAGACTTTGTTGAAGAAATTAAGAAAAATCTCCCGGAACTTCCAGATGCTAAAAAGGTAAGGTTTATTAGTGAGTACGGTGTAACGGAATCTGACGCCGGGATCCTTGTGGCGGAACAAGAAACAGCTAAATATTTTGAAGAAGTCGCGTTAGGACGCGATGCTAAACTCGCCGCCAATTGGGTTATTCATGAGCTGTTCGGGGTCTTGAACAAGGTTGGAAAGGGTATCTCAGATAGTCCAATTGTTGCCGATAAACTCGGAAATCTGGTGGATTTGATTTCGAATAACGTAATTTCCAGTCGTATTGCCAAAGATGTATTTGAGGAGATGGTTGCCAAGGGTAAAGATCCCGGCGTGATTGTAGAGGAGAAGGGTCTCAAGCAGATTACTGATGCAGGTGAGATCGAAATTGCCGTCAATAATGTTATTGCTGACAACGCCGATCAAGTGAAAAAATTTAGAGAGGGAAACCAAAAATTGGTTGGATGGTTTGTTGGCCAGGTAATGAAAAAAACACAAGGGAAGGCCAATCCACAGATGGTCAATGAGCTTTTACTCGAGAAGTTGAAGGGTTAGGCCCCCGCTTTGAATGTCCCCACTTTAGGGACAGGAGAAATAGTTAGGGCCAATGCCATCTAAGAAACTCAGAAATATATTGTGGTGGATCAATAACTGTAATCACTGTCTCCATGCTGATGGTCAAGGTCGTAGTGCCCACGATGGTCACGGCAACTCCAAGAAGAACCCAGGCGTCAAACACCTCATGCTTCCGGTTAATGAACCAGCCAAAGATGGTGCGAAAAATACCCGAAGTCTGGATTATGGGGGCGACTACTGATACTGGCGCGATCGCCAGCGCCATAAAACGCAACATTTGAGAAACACATACAAATAATCCGGTTAGTAAGAACCATTTGCCGGCGTTCCTATCAATCGACAACGCGTGCCGTAAATTGCCAGGTTTCAAAAGATAAAGCCCTAGCAATGCGGTGGCAACGACATAGGATAGCAGTCCTCCAACTATCCCGTGGCCTACATTTGTCTCTCCCAATTCAAGGAAAGCTGATCGTATAAAGATGGGGGTGGTGCCAAACGCAATCGCACAAATAATTCCAAATGCATACCCTTCGATCAGCCTCGGTGTGAAAGCAATTTTGGTTACGCTTTGTTGTGTTTTTCTTGCGATTGCCGGTGAACGAAGCATTAAGGTAGGGCCGAGAGCGATGAGAACTATCCCCACAACGCGTAATGGTGTCATAACTTCATCAAGAAAAGTGATTGCGAGGATAAGTGTGAGGACCAAGCTAGACGAGACTACAGGTCCGACCAAATTAGCACCCATGGCCTTGGTTGCACGATAATTGGCATAGCGGCCAACAATAAAATGGGTTACTCCAGCTATGCCTAGAAGTAAGAGCGATTTAACAGGTAATTCACTTAGGATACCTAAACTATCTGTCGTTAAACCAACTACAAAAAAAATGGGAACGGCAATTGGAACTGTGATTGCTAGCCCGTCAGTACCCCCCGGCGAGTGGCGACGGCATTAAGACCAAAGGTGGCCGCTGCTAATAGGGCCAAAAATCCACCAAGCATAGTAATGTTTTACTCCCAAAAGATTATAGAATTAAGTGTGGATGTCCTTTGACAGGAATTTGCTAACGCCAATCCGATCTCTCTCGCATCAATTTCAATTTGTCAAGGAAGGTATTATGATGTCTATATGGCTCGAATTAAAATCCACTTGCGAGTTTTTCTTTACGCTTTACTCTTTGGCATGATCGCTTATGGGGTTGTTCAAATTGGTATCGCTTTACATCGGTTTTTTGCTTTCTAGGGCGTTGACTTAGTTTTGAAAAATTCGGAATGGCCACTCGATACAATTACCCCCAAGATGGAATGGGCTTTGATCCGTCGTAACAATTGGTTTTTCTGATAACCTCACTAGGACAACATAATCGTGGAAGCATGGCTTCTATTCTCCCTCGCTGCTGCCTTCTTGCAGAACCTGAGAAACTCCCTTCAGAAGTCGATTAACAGTGTCTTGTCGACATCTGGTGCTGCTTACACACGCTTCGTATTCGGGCTCCCATTAGCAGTTCTCTACTGGATTGTACTTCGCTCATATGACACTCAACCCCTGGATTGGGGAATTGAATTTATAGGTTATGCTGCCTTGGGAGGTGTCGCGCAAGTGTTGGCGATGTGGTTTTTATTACGTTCCTTTGCCTTAAAAAGTTTTGTTGTTGGAACTGCATACTCAAAAACAGAAACGTTCCAAACCGCCATATTCACAATACTTATACTGGGAGAAGCAGTAACGGGTATCACTTTCGTTGCTATTCTTATCAGTTTCATCGGGGTGTGTTTTCTGTCACTTGCTAAAATGACTGTTAACCCACGTGAGTTTCTATTTTCTTGGGCCAATAAGGGGGCCCTGATGGGCCTAGCCAATGGTGTGTTTTTGGGTATTTCTGCCGTCTCCTATCGGGGAGCCGCTCTCTCGCTTGGCGGCGAAAGTGCCCTTTTGGCCGCTTCGGCAACACTATTGGCGGCGCTCATCATCCAAACCGCGGTGTTGACGGCCTATCTTTATTATTGTGAGAAAGGTGAGTTGACGAAGGTTTGGCAAAATAAGGGCAAAGGCGCCCTTGTGGGTTTGGCTAGTATGCTAGGTTCAGTGGGCTGGTTCACGGCCATGACATTGCAAAATGCTGCTTACGTCAGGGCCGTGGGACAGGTCGAGTTGATTTTTACCTTTTTGACTTCGACGTTGATCTTTAGAGAAAAAATAACCTCGTATGAAATTTTAGGTACTGTCCTCATTGTTGGTGGTATTATGGTCTTATTGTTAGTCTAAGCATGGCTACAGTTTTGTAGCCTTGTCCATTAGCTTTGATAAGAGCGTATCAAGTTCTGCAGCTTCCCGTTCATCTAAGGAATCTTTAAGTCTGGCTTCAAAAGCCACAGCTTCAGGCGCAATCTGGTCGTAGACTTTCCATCCCTCGATTGTCAAATTGAGTATTGAGTTTCTTCGGTCGATATTGTCTGCACTGCGTTCAAGCAATTTCTTCTCAATCAGGCCGGCTACTGCTCTGCTGACTTGAACCTTATCGAGAGCGGCGTGATGAACAATATGAGAAGCTGAACAGTTGGCTTGGCGAGCGAGAGCGAATATCGCACGCCACTGCTGATTGGTGATGCCAAATTTCTCCCTATAAATTTTTGATAAGGATATCCCCACAATTTTGGCGAGCACCGCGAGACGATATGGGAGAAAATCGTGCAGCAGTAAAGTATTCTCTTCGGGTGACGAAATTTCGGTCATGGGAAAATAATAATTGTAAATAGTTACAAATGAAACTATTATTTTTACTGCATAGTATGGGAGGGTGAAGTCATGGATGCGACCCTGTTAATCACGACCGATTACCAAAGCGGATTTGGAAACGAATTTGCGAGCGAGGCTCTACCAGGCGCGCTTCCTAAAGGACAAAACTCGCCGCAAAAGGTTGCTTATGGCCTCTATGCGGAACACCTGAGTGGTACGGCGTTCACGACACCCCGGGATCAAAATTTGAGAACCTGGTTCTATCGAATGTGTCCATCAGTCAAACATCTACCATTCCAGCAGGTTTCTAATGGTCTGCTGAGGAGCGCACCGTTCGATGAGATGACGGCGACACCTAATCAAATGCGATGGGATCCTCTGCCTATTCCGACAAAACCTACAGACCTCATCGAGGGCCTGGTGACGCTTATGGGGGCAGGTGAGGTTGGTATGAATGGCTTGGCCGTGCACATTTATACTGCCAATTCATCCATGGATGACCGCTATTTTTATAATGCAGATGGCGAGATGCTGTTTGTACCGCAGCAGGGTCGAATAAAATTACTGACCGAAATGGGTATACTTGAAATTTCACCCAACGAAATAGCTGTAATCCCACGCGGGGTCAAATATCGTGCCGAATTGCCGGATGGGTCTTCGCGGGGGTATGTACTGGAAAATTATGGTGTCCCTATGCGCTTGCCCAATTTGGGGGCTATTGGTTCTAATGGTCTAGCTAATCCTAGAGATTTTCTTGCGCCTGTCGCGAGCTTCGAGGAACGAGAAGGGCAATTCAAACTGACTACAAAGTTTGGCGGCAACCTGTGGGATGCTGATATTGGACATTCGCCGTTGGACGTTGTCGCATGGCATGGAAATTATACGCCCTATAAATATGACTTAGCCAATTTCAACGTAATTAGTACCGTGAGCTTTGATCATATTGACCCAAGTATTTACACAGTTTTGACTTCACCAAGTGATACAGAGGGGGTTGCCAATGTAGACTTTGTAATTTTTCCACCTCGATGGGTCGTGGCTGAAAATACTTACCGGCCACCATGGTATCATCGGAATATCATGAGCGAGTATATGGGACTTATAAAAGGCCAGTATGACGGTCGTAAGGAAGGCTTTGTTCCTGGTGGTAGCAGTCTCCACAATTGTATGTCGCCTCATGGCAATGACGCCGACGTTTTTGAAGCGGCAAGTCAGGCAGATCTGAAACCAATATATCTCGACGGTACGATGGCTTTCATGTTTGAGACAAGGCATCTGTACAAGCCGACAAAATTTGCTCAAGAAACCCCGGCACTTCAAAGTGATTATTTTGAGTGCTGGCAAGGACTTAAAAACCACTTCAATGGAAAATTATAAATGACCTCACTTAATGACACGCACAATCCCAAACTCACTAGTTGGGTACCTTCGGCAAACGAAATTGGCAGTGACTTTCCTATCCAAAATTTGCCCATGGGAGTATTTCGCAATGCAGGTTCAAACGGAGAGTACCGTGGTGGGGTCGCAATCGGGAACCAAATACTGGATGTCGGTAAGGCATTTGATGCTGGACAGCTAAAGGGTGACGCGGCGGCGGCATGTAAGCAATCAACTCTAAATACGTTAATGGGATTGGGTCGCGGGCATTGGGTGAGTTTGCGGGATCAACTTTCTAGACTGTTGCGGTCAGGAGGCAATGAAAAAGAGGGACGTACATGTTTGGTAGATATGGCGGGGGCCGAAATGCGAATTGGTGATTTTACAGATTTTTATTCGTCCATAAACCATGCAACGAACGTGGGGCGGATGTTTAGACCTGACAATCCATTACTACCGAATTACAAGTATGTACCTATTGCCTATCACGGACGTTCATCCTCTATCCGTGTCAGTGGTACGCCGACTAAACGGCCTACAGGCCAGTTAAAAGGCCCTGACGCTGAGACACCGAATTTTGATGCCTGTCGACGACTAGATTATGAGACAGAATTGGGGGTATTTGTCGGTCCGGGGAACGTGCTTGGTTACCCTATTCCGTTGGAAGAGGCGGAAGATCATGTTTTTGGTCTTTGTATCCTGAATGACTGGTCAGCGAGAGATATCCAGACTTGGGAATACCAACCTCTGGGGCCATTTATGGCTAAAAATTTTTCTTCAACCATTTCTCCATGGATTGTAACTTTGGAAGCCCTGGCGCCCTATAGATCAGCCACATTTAAGCGCCCAAAAGGTGATCCAGCGCCATTACCATATCTCCACACCAAGTCCCACGAAGGTTCCGGCGGGCTCGATATAAACATTGAAGTTGCGGTTCTTACTGACAAAATGAGGAAAAATGGTGATTTGCCTCATGTCATTGGAGCTCCAAACTTTAAGGGCATGTATTGGAGTGTCTTTCAAATGTTGGCACACCATTCCAGCAATGGATGTAATCTCAATCCGGGTGATCTTTTTGGAAGCGGCACCGTCTCAGGGACAACACCAGATACATACGGCAGTATTCTTGAAGCCTGTAAAGGTGGCAAGCAAACCATCTCATTTCCAGGCGATGAAGAGAGGACCTTCCTTGAGGATGGTGATGAGGTTGTCATGCGGGCGTGGTGCGATGGTGATGGTAAGGCTCGTATTGGCTTCGGTGAATGCCGGTCCGTTATTGTCCCTGCGGCATAAGAAATAAGGCATCAAATGAAATTTTCATTGATACTGTCCGGGTTGAACTGGTTGTTGAGGTATACGGCTTGGCGAAACCCCGTTTTTAAAGCGCGCCTCAAAGAGAAAAATTTTGTTGCTCAGATCAAAATTGCTGATGATTCCTTCGGCCGTTTTTTTTCATTTCAGGACGGCAAAGTTTCTTCCCAAGCAGTTATTCATCATTCACCAGAAATTTGTATGTCATTCAAATCTGCTGAAATTGCAGCCCAACTTCTGATGCCGCCGGTTGATTATCAAAATCAAATTGATGCTCAAAAAGAATTTAATCTGACAATGACAGGCCCCGATGAACTAACCTACTGGTTCGCGCAGACAATAATGCTTACTCAAAACCTTCATTGGAAATATGGCGTTTTGGCACCGGACGGCTCGAAGCGTTATACGAACATGACCAATGGGGGGCCAATTTTCGTTTACGTAAAAAATGGAAAAATCGTTCGCACTACAACGATTGAATTTGATGACGACGATCCAGGTACCTGGACTGTCACAGCCCGCGGGAAAAAATTTACGCCACCCAGAAAAACAACACTATCGCCGCATGGTCAGAACTGGAAATCAGCAATCTATTCACCTGATCGTATTTTATATCCGATGAAGCGAGTTGATTTTGACCCCAATGGAAAACGCAATGGCAACAATCGCGGCATTTCTGATTATGAACGAATTAGTTGGGATGAGGCACTCGATATTGTCTCTGGAGAAATACAGCGCACAAAGCGTGACTATGGGACAGGGGCTATCGCTTCAAGCCATGGTTCCCATCATACTTGGGGTAATATTGGTTATTACCTCTCGGCAAACTTCCGTTTTATGAATTTGATTGGCCACACCGAAGTACACCATAATCCCGACAGTTGGGAGGGTTGGTATTGGGGTGGATTACACCATTGGGGGCATTCCATGAGGGTTGGTATGTCAGAGAATTACGGAACAGTCGAGGATCTTCTAAAACACTGTGAAATGGTTGTTTTTTGGTCTTCTAACCCGGAATCAACAAGCGGTAATTATGCGTCACAAGAGGGTTCAATCCGTCGCCAATGGCTTAAACAACTTGATATTAAGTTTGTCCATATTGATCCACATTATAACGATACTGCGCAAATGCTGGGTGGAAAGTGGTTGGCTCCGAAACCCACAACTGACCCGGCTTTGGCACTGTCTATCGCTTATGTTTGGATCACTGAGAACCTCTATGACAAGGATTATGTCTCTGATCGAACGGTCGGCTTTGAGGTCTGGAAAGACTATATTCTGGGAGTAGAGGATGGGATCCCTAAAACTCCTGATTGGCAAGAAGTAGAGACTGGTGTGCCAGCTAAAGATGTTAGAGCATTGGCACGTGAATGGGGAAGAAAAAAAGTATATTTATCGGCTGGTGGAGCCGGAAATGGGTATGGGGGTGCGTGTCGTAATTCTACTGGCATCCAATGGGCTCGCACGATGATCTGTTTGATGGCTATGCAAGGTATTGGTAAGCCGGGAATAAACCTCGGTAATCTACAGCGGGCCACACCGATAGACCTCAACTTCTATTTTCCGGGATATGCGGACGGCGGGATGTCTGGGGATCTTCAAGGGACGGCATTGTCGGTGGCTCTTTATCAACGCATGCCACAATTACTTACCGTGAACACCAGTTCGCAGAAAATTCCGCGTCTTCAGCTCCCTGAGGCAATTCTTGAGGGTAAGGCTGAAGGATATGCCTGGGACGGGAAAACCATCGAAGGGCAGTTTAACAAAATTGTATATCCAAAACAGGGCCATGCACCAGTAAAGATGCTCTATAAATACGGTGGCTCGATGTTTGGTACTATGAGTGACACAAATCGTTACGTAAAAATGTATCGAACGGACAAATTAGAATTTGTCGTCAATCAATCAATCTGGTTCGAAGGTGATGCAAAATTTGCGGATATAATATTGCCAGCGTGTACTAATCTGGAGCGTCCGGACATAAGTGAGTGGGCCGGCATAGGGGGGTATACTCATCACGGTCAAAACCAGCTAAATCACCGGGTTATCGTTTTTCAGCACAAATGCATTGAACCCTTAGGGGAGTCAAAATCGGACTATCAGATATTTTTAGCATTAGCTCAAAGGTTAGGTTTGGGTCTATTGTTTTCTGAAGGTATGAGCGAGTTGGATTGGGTAAAACGACAATTTAATGCTTCTGATTTGCCAAAAGTTATTTCTTGGAAAAAGTTTATCCGTAAAGGCTACTTTGTTGTCCCTCCTTTAAGAGAGGAGCTTCGGCAGCCTGTTTCTTTTAGGTGGTTTGCCGAAGGCCGGAAAAAAGATGTGCCGGAACCTCACCCCTTACCTGCAGATTATACCGAAGAATATCTTAAGGGCCTCCAAACGCAGTCTGGAAAGATTGAATTCGAATGTAATAGCCTAAAACGATTTGACGCCAATGATCCAGAGCGCCCACCTATAGTTAAATATAGCCCCTCTTGGGAAGGTCCCGGGGCGACTGAGCTTACAAAGAAATACCCACTCCAAATGATTACACCGCATGCGCGGTTCAGCTACCATAGTCAGGGTGACGGTAAAGATGCATTTATTAATGACATCGTTGATCATCGAATGATGGTAGATGGTTACTATTATTGGACACTTAGAATAAATGCCGAAGAAGCGTTTGAGCGTAATATCAAAATGAGAGATTTGGTTAAAGTATATAATGGCCGTGGTGCCGTTATTTGTGCGGCATTTCCAACCGAAAGATTGCGTCGCGGCTTGGTGCATGGCTATGAATCATGTGCAACCTATGAGCCTATCGGTGAGCCCGGAAATTCAGTTGACCGGGGGGGCTGTCTCAACCAGCTAACGCCGAAGCGCAGCCAGATTAAACAAGCTCACTCCATGGGTAGTAGTGCTGCACTTGTTCAGGTGGAATTGTGGACTGGTGAAGCTGAATTGGTAGAGAGTGCAGAAAATGCAACGAAAAATAAAGGGGGAAAAATGAGAGAATTAGAACCCGCTGAGTAATTAAAGATATCGTTTGGTTAAGGTTTTAAGGTAAGTATTCCAATATCCATTATGGGTTATGCAAATGAGTGTACCTCCGTCGGACCACGAACGAGCCCTGGCGTTTGATATTCAGAGTATTGACCAGGATTTTCTCGACGATCCGTTCCCAACGTATAAATTATTGAGGGAACATGATCCCGTTCATCTAAATCCTGACGGCACCTATTTTCTTACACGGTATGAGGATGTCGTTAAGGCATTTCGAGATCCGGCAATGAGCTCGGACAAGCGGGTAGACTTCAAGCCAAAATTCGGCGATGGGCCCTTATATCTGCATCACACGACTAGCTTGGTGTTTAATGACGACCCATACCACGCTCGCGTTCGCAAGCTTATGTCGGAAGCATTTACACCAAGAAAAATGGATGAGCTCGACCCGGTGATCGAGGGTATTGTTGAACGATTACTTGATCGTCTTAAAGAGTTAAAGGAATTTGATGTGGTTCATGACTTTGGTTTGGCTCTACCCACCGAAATCATTGCAGACATGCTTGGCGTCCCGGAGCAGTATCGGAGCAAGATGCATCACTATTCGACTTTAATTCTTGGTGCTCTTGATCCAATTGTTTCTCCCGAAAAGCTCAAAGCTGGACATGAGGCTGTGAATGAATTTGGGGAGTTGTTGGAAGAATTGATAGCTAAACGTCGAAAAACTCCCCATGGCGCAGAAATGGGTGAGGTTTTAGTCTCTCTAATTTTTGGGGAAGCAGACGGTCGCAAACTTAGCCCGGTTGAGTTGGTTCAAAATTGTATATTCCTATTAAACGCCGGACATGAAACGACCGCAAGCCTCGTTAGTAACGGTATTGGTACTTTGCTTGAATTCCCGGATCAACTTCAACGCTTGCGGGAGAACCCTGACCTTATCAAGACGGCAGTTGAGGAGTTTCTCCGCTTTCAAAGCCCTCTTCAGATTGGAAACAGAAAGGCAACGGAGGACGTAGTATTCGGGCCAGACGATAATCGGAAAACAATTCCTGCCGGTTCATTTATTCACACGTGTGTCGGAGCAGCAAATCGCGATCCGGAGATTTTTGAAGATCCTGAAACCGTGAATATCGGTCGTAAGCCAAATCCTCAAATAGCTTTTGGTATGGGTAGGCATATTTGTATGGGGAATACGCTTGGCCGAATAGAAGGCCATACCGCAATAGGCAAATTTGTTGAACGGTTTCCAAATTTGCGCCCAAACGGTGAAAAACGTTTTCATGGAAGAGCCAGGTTTAGGGGATTAGCTCTTCTTCCTGTGGCAGTATCGTAAAATACTTGAGGAAGGTGACTGGTACTATCTGTCACAACTTTTATCTGTATTTTACGTCTGCTCGGAGGAAGGCCGTTTCCAGATCTGACATCATAGCAGTAATGTCGGCACAAACTGCGTAACGAAGAAAGCCGGGGAAGTGAACCCCGGCAACACCAACCTCATCAATCATTTTGAAATTGAAATCTTCAGCGCTCTCTATTCTTTCACCAAAGGCTTCCGTGGGCGCTTCCCAAAGAGAGAAAAAACCAGCAACCGGCTTCAATGCGGATCGCATTCCGCAACGACTTAGTAAATTGACCAAGAGGTTGAGGCGTTCATGGTATATTTCCTTAACTTGAGAGATACCTGGGGCATCTCTTTGTAAAGCTTCGAGAGCTCCCACCGCCATAGGGGGGACGAAACCCGTATCGGTTTTGCCCTTAATTTCTTTGATATCTGCGATAAAATCGGGTGAGCCTACCATAGCGCCTACATGCCAACCGGTCCCATTACCAATTAATTTGGCAGCGGTGAAGGCTTCTGACCAGGAGAGAGAGGGGTAGTCATTTGCCACGTCTGCTAACGTAGTGCTTTCTTTGGTGTGGCTAAGAGCAAAATATGCTGCGTCGTTAAAGAGGCGAATATCATGTGCTGCACTATACTCACAAAGCTCTCTCAGCCATGGCTCTGTTGCAACTTGTCCGGAGGGATTGTGGGGATAATTCAATAGAATGAGATCGGTAGACGGTTCTATATTCTCTTTTGAAAAACGGAATTTATTTTGAATCGTTAATGGAAGCGCGTAGTGGTTAACTAGGGGATGCATTGCACACCAATCTGCGGGAATTGGATAACCAGGATTTGTGGTCGTTGCGACTGTCAACTTTTCGGTGGCACAACCACATGATAGTGGAAGAAGGCCGAGGATCGGTTTGATCCCGGAAATTGGAAGGTAATCCACATCTTCTTCCGAAAGAGGCCGTTTTACATGGGCGGCGATAAACTGCTCTGAAAATTTAGGTACGGCAGGACTTCCATTATATTGATAGGCGTGCATGACTTCGTCATCGCTCATCACCGCACTACTGGCAGCATGTCTGGCACTAAATAGAGCCGGACCCTTTGGTTCCCCGATGGAGAGATCAAGCAGCTTACGCCCGGTTAATTCTATTGCCACCCGCTTTTGCCTAATTGCCTGTAGGACGTTCAATCCGCCGGTTGGAAGTCTCGATTGTCTCACTCTGAAATTTCCTCCGTACCTGGTTTCTAATTACCTTCTTGACGCTCCCGTCGGGCAATATAGATGATTGAGCTGAATACGATCAATCCGCCAAAGAGAGTGAAAAAATCAGGAATATCGTGAAATATGAAATATCCTAAAATAACGCCCCAAACTAATCGCATAAAGGTAGTCGGTTCAATGGCTCCGATGTCACCTAGTTTAAGGGCCCACGCCAAACTGTAATGACTAATTATTGTCAATAAAGAGATGGAGACGATGAGAAGAAACTGCATAAGGTCAGGTATTTTCCAATAGAGAACCGCTAAAGGGGCGGTAAGAACCGTTGCCCAAAATGCCATCCACACGACTGATGTTTCGGGGTTATCTTTTGTAGCTATTACCTTAATGACCAGTCTATTTGTCGAAAACAAAATGGCAGTTGCCAAAAGCACGAGGATACCAGGTGTGAGCTCAATGAACCCCGGCCTTACTATAATCATGGCACCGATAAAGCCCACAAAGAGCGCAATCCATCTCCAAAGCCTAGGCTTTTCCCCAAGGAAAAGCATGGCACCAATGATAGCATAAAGCTGGCTGGTAAAACCGATGGCTGCAACCATATCGAGTGGTGTACGAGGTAAGGCCCAAAACCAGCCAACAATGGCTAATGTAAATATCAAACCATTTAAGAACTGTTCCCGGTGTCGGGTTGGACGAATGCGATCATAGCCATTCCGAGCGAACCAAGGAAACAATATTAAAGTCATTATTGCTGATCGAAAAAAGGTGATGAGGAATGGATGCAAATCGGGGGCTAAAAGTTTGCCAATAGCACCATTGGCCATGATGGCTAGACCCGATATTAGTGCTAAGCACACCCCGACAAAATTACCGGGTTCCACACCGACGCGTGCAGCCATTCCTTGGGTGAATTTTTCCAAAGATCCAAACATTTTATATATTGGTGCTATCAGCTGAAATGTTTGGCCGTTCTGGCTATCAGCGTATGGGGCTCGTAGATTTGTTCAGGGTTCAATAGATTATCTCAGCTTGAACAATGGGTCTGTCATTTCCTGGTGGTCGGTTTTTGCGGGGTGTGCTTAGCACTAATATCGGGTCTAGCCATCATGGCCAATGGTGCTATTGGC
>JYMV01025322.1_pt1 | contig 21228 bp, 15 predicted proteins | sample 338911 | NCBI WGS metagenome assembly JYMV01 (sample SAMN03354496, study PRJNA234377) | hydrothermal vent metagenome | biome: Deep sea; feature: Hydrothermal plumes at the Eastern Lau Spreading Center, Western Pacific Ocean; material: Seawater | place: Tonga | collected 2009 | depth 2000 m m
CTGAACCAGCCTTTCAGATTCGGAGTCCAGTGCAGACGTAGCTTCATCGAGAACCAGAATCGGAGCGTTCCTTAAGAGAGCCCGGGCGATGGCAATCCTCTGTCGCTGACCGCCAGAAAGCTTGACTCCTCGTTCTCCGATGATGGTTTCGTAACCATCATCCAGGTTCGACGCAAATTGATCCACATGGGCGGCCTGGGCCGCCTCCATAATTTCATCGTGAGTGGCCTTTCGTTCACAGCCAAAAGCAATATTATTCCAGATCGTATCGTTAAATAAAAAAGTCTCCTGGGTCACCAGAGCCAACTGCCGCCTTAAAGAAGCCAGCTTGTAATCCTGAATATTTTTTCCATCAATCAAAATTGAACCGGAAGTCGCATCGAAGAACCGGAACAACAGATCCACCAAAGTTGTCTTGCCAGCTCCGCTCATGCCAACAATCGCGATGATTTCTGATTTTCGAACAGACAGGTTGATTTCATTTAAAATCATGGTGGACCGTGACGGGTAGCGAAAAGAAACATTCTTGAATTCAATTCCGTCATTGACACCTTGAAGTTCCAACTGACCTTCCTGCACCTTTTCCGCATCCTGGTCGAGAATATCGAACACCCTTTCCGCCCCTGCCAATGCGGTCTGGATATTAGTGTAGATTTTGAATAATATCCTGATAGGAGAATACATCATGAATAAGGCAACAATGAAAGCCAGGAATGTTCCCTGGCTGATTTCCTCGTTCAATACCTGGTTCCCGCCATACCACAGGATAAACGCCGCACTGATAACCCCCAATACCTCCAGCAAAGGTGAAGTAATTTCCACATACTTCACATTTTTTTTCATCACTTCAAGGTAACTGTCATTATAAAGCCTGAACTTATTTATCTCGCGGGATTCCATACCAAATGCCCGGACAATTTTTATCCCCGAAAAGGATTCCAAAATCGTGGCGTTGATATTGGCCAATATTTCCTGCCCTTTCCTAGAAAGGCGTCGCAGTTTCCGGGCAATATTGGATACTGGAATAACCATGATCGGAAATATGACCAAGGCCATCACAGCCCAGTCCCATTTCAAATAAAACACCCATATCAACAAACCCACCAGCATCACACTGTTTTGCAAAAACTCTTTCATCAGTCGCGTTACAGTGGACTGCATAACCATGACGTCATTACTGATTCGAGACATGAGTTCGCCGGTTTCATGGTCCTCAAAAAACTCAAAAGGAAGTTCGTGGATATGCACAAATAATTTTTCCTTGAATGCCACCACCAGTTCCCACGAGATTCCGAAAATGATCAGGTTTTGCGCATAAGTCAACACAGCCTTGATAACGTATAAAACAATCAGGGCCAGGGGAATCACCTTGAGCATAAAATAATCTTTTTCTACAAAGATATTATCGAAGGTTTTTTGAATAATCGGGACTGGGGAGGTCGCAATAACGCCAACAATGATCGAAAAGAAAATCGCCAGATACAAGCGGCTCGAATAAGGTTTTAAGTGAAGGAGTAAACGCTTATAAATTTGGAAGGACATTTTTCAGAGAGTGCGCTGAATAAATACGAACTGGGATTTTTCAACAGTCCCTGGAGCCACCAAGGTACCGGGACAAGAGCCAGCAAAACAGAAAATAACAGGAAAAAAGCCCCTGGAATTGAACCCAATTCAATATCCAGGGGCTAAAAAAAACGTTGTTTAAACGGGGTAAAATCTAGGCCTTCACTTCTTTCTTAGGGATAAAATCTTCCAAGCCTGCGCCATTCTTGATGGCATCTTCCATCATCTTCACAGACTCTCGGATTCCCTCCTCACAGACATCCAGTGAAATATCTTTGATGTCATTTTGAGAACACCAAGCCATTACCCGGTTTTGGGTATTGTCCCGCATAAATCCCTGAGGAACACGCTCCAGCCGTTCCAAGGCTTCAGGTGACCAGTTGAAGTCATCGACATTCAATGATGCCCCTAAACTGAGGATGTCTCCTGGAATTTTTTCGCTTGAACCATTTCCATTGTCATCCTTCTTGATCTTTTCGTTCAGGATTTTGTTGAGAAATGCCAGAGAAACCGTACCGACATTCTGAACCCGAGCGTTTTTCTCAACCCGGGCATGGGCTTTTCTTCTCAAATGCCCCTGCGGAAACTCATTCAACCCATCCAACGCTTCCTGAGTCCAGGACACTTTGACATCATCAAAAGTGGTAAACGTGGTGGCTTCTTGAGACTCCTCTACCGATGCTTTGAACTCCTCTTTATTGACCGGAAGCAATCGCTCAGCTCCCGCATTACAAACACCACATTTTACAACATCACCTTTATAATAAGTGCCGCAACTGGTACATTTCAGTGTAATCTCTTCTTTGGAATTACCGGCATGAGCTTGCGCCATTTCTTCTTTCAGCATGCCAAGACCTTCCGGATTGTTCGGGTCCATTCCTTCCTTTTTCATCCTCTCACCAATAGCAGACATGGCCTGCATCGCGCCGGCCGGAAGAATCTCCTGCACCGCTTCGGTGATAACGCCGGATGTAATCATGCTATGTCCCCTCTCCAACGCATAGCGTAGAATCGCTGTAGTCGCCATCGGACGTACAAAACCCGGAATCTTAGTCAAGCGCACTTTGGCTTCAGAGGTCCATTCAATGCTTTCCTCCGCCTGCATGTCTATCGATGGCTGGAACACCTTGCTGGAGAGCAGTATGTTGCATGGAACCAGACGCAGAAGGTTTTCGGTATTGCCTCCAATGTCCATATCCGGGGCACTGTGAACCCCGATCCGTCCCAGAATCAGCAGATAGGGATTCTCCTCGCGGGCATATTGCAAAACTTTTTCGAAGACCTTTCCGTCCAAAAGGCGAATGGTACATTCGATGCCCTCTTCTTCACAAATTTTCCGGGAGATCTCCAGATGAGCCTGATAGATTTTTGCCAGTCCTTTGTCAATAATGTCTTCATGAAGCTTTTCCTGTTGCTCAAACTTGAACACTTTGGAAGCCTCCCGGGACAAAACGCCGATCAGGCTGTTGAACATGGCATAGTGAAAGTAGGGATCAAAAGTAGAAATGACTTCCAGAGGACGATCCAACTTTCTGGCCATTTCAATACCCGTCATCAACCCTCCAAAAGAATGACCACTTCCATCCACCGCAACCACAATCTTTCCACTGGAGGGTCTATCCTCTTGAATCTCAGGACAATGCTTCACAACCAACATATCTGTACTAGAACGCCGTATCACCCTTTCGGCAACCGTGCCAATCAAACTGTCTTTAATCGCGCCGAGCCCCAAAGCCCCAATGATAACCAAGTCATAAGAAGATTCCTTGATATCACGAACCAGTTCTGTCCAGTTACGACCCTCAAGAGATTTACCAACAAAAGGAATGTCCAATGCTTTACATTTATCTTTTGGGACATCCAGATAGGAGTCACTGATGACTTCCATCCCTTTGGTAATCAATTGGTCATGAATATTCCGTTGTTTTTCTAACTCCTGCTCATCCTGATATTCTTCAGGAAGTCCGCTCTCCATTTGCCGAAACCGGACATCGTGCATTTTGGCGGCATAAACATGGCTTGCGGTAATAGTCGTATCTGATCCCTTGGCAAATTCGAGTGCTAATTCAACGCAGGCGTTGGAGTAATCAGAATTATCTACCGGTATATATATGTTCTTAAACATTAGATGAATTTCTCCGTTCCAGAAACCTGGGAAATATAGTTTTGAAAAATTGGAATTCTTAAGTATTAAAAAATTAATAATTTCTAAAAAAAAATCATTAATCAACTGCGGAATCGGGTGCTATCACATATTTTACAGACGTTGGGAATTTTAACAAATTATTCAACTGTGTCAATAGAAATTAAACCAAGATAATATTGTAATTATTGGTATTTTAAGAGTTTAAGCGCATCCAATCAAAATCGTTTCGGCTTAAACCTTCAATCCTTTATCACAAACCGTATTTCACCTTAGTCAGGCAATCCCCTCTACCCATCCACCCCAAGAATAAAGTTTAATAAATTATATATAACTATATGAATTTAAATAAATATATAAAAAATAGAACTTTTATTAAAGATGTTTTGCCTGAAAACGATTTTTTGGTTACAATGCACTCACCAAGCGTAGTTTTATCTTTTTACGGTCCTAATCGGTGCATAAAGTGCAATTACGCTGAAACCTGAAATCAACCTTTTTTTCAAATCAATTCCTGAATCAATGCCCCGGTCTTTGATATTCATTTAAATCAGGGACATTAAGTGGAGAACCCGATGCTTTTTAACCATAAAGACGAAATAACCCGTCAACTCAAGAATATCGCCACTCAGGACAATGGTGGCGTGAAAATAGAAGACGCTGATAAGTTTCGGGGAGATGTGCTGGATCAGTTGGTCCAGAATGCTGTTCTTAATCCTTCAGCAGAAATAAAAGGTCTGAGCCGGTTCCTTATCAAATCGGCGGCACTGGAACTCGGCATCGTCAACTCGTCGATTCAGGGACTCTATGAGGCCCGAGGCCGAGGCGAAGTCAAAGGATTCACGGTTCCCGCCCTCAACATCCGCGGCATGCCTTATGAACTCTGCCGAGCCATTTTTCGCACCGCCATCAAAAGCAATGCCGGTGCGTTTATTTTTGAACTGGCTAAGTCGGAAATGAGTTACACGTTCCAAAAACCACACGAGCTGTCCACCGTCATTCTTGCCGCCGCAATTAAAGAAGGGTTTACGGGCCCGGTCTTTATCCAGGGTGATCATTTTCAAGTCAACGCCAAAAACTACGCGCAGGACCCGGAAAAAGAGATTGCCGGACTCAAAAACCTGATCCAAAACGGTATCGCAGGTGGGTTCTACAATATAGACATCGACACTTCCACTTTGGTCGACCTCAGTAAATCTGGTGTAGTCGAGCAACAGCGGGCAAATTTTGAAGTTGGGGTAGAACTCACTGAATACATCCGGGAACTGGAACCGTTTGGTATCACCATATCCGTTGGCGGCGAGATCGGCGAAGTAGGAAAAGAAAACAGCAACGAGCAGGAATTGAAAGCTTACCTCGACAACTTCAATGAATTGCTGGAAAAAGCCCGGCCCGGAGCAACCACCATCAGCAAAATATCTATCCAGACCGGAACCTCACATGGAGGAGTTCCTCTACCCGATGGAACCGTCGCCGAGGTAAACCTCGATTTTGATACACTGGAAAAGCTGTCACGCATTTCACGCGAAAGTTATGGCCTCGCCGGAGCCGTCCAGCATGGTGCGTCCACCCTGCCCCAGGACATGTTCTATAAATTCCCGGAACTGGAAACCGCCGAAATTCACTTGGCCACCGATTTTCAAAATATGATCTACGGGAGCGTACTGTTCCCTTCAGACTTTAAAGAAGAAATCTACACCCACCTCAGAGAAAAGTTTGCCAACGAGAAAAAATCGGACCAGACGGATGAACAGTTCATCTACAAAACCCGCAAAAAAGGTTTTGGTGAATTCAAATCCGAGTTCTGGGGTTTATCCACCGAGATTCGGGAAGGCATTGGCAAAGAACTGGAAACCAAAATGGATTTCCTGTTCAACAAACTGGCGGTGCAAAATACCAAAGACTGTGTCAACAAAACCGTAGAACTCGTGCCCATTCGACCAAAACTTGAAGAAGAAGTGACTGCCTGCCAATAGTCACCCGGCATTATCTTTGCCCTAAAAATCTATCCAGTTCGTTTGCAAACTTGAACCGTTCTTTCTGGCCAAAACCAGCGGGGCCGCCGGTTTCTACACCGCTACCGCGTAAGTTGTCCATGAAGTTACGCATATCCAATATCTGCCCGATATTGTTTTTATCATAAACCTTTCCACGCGGATCGAGAGCCAACGCCCCCTTTTCCACAACACGGGCGGCGAGCGGAATGTCTGCTGTGATGATTAAATCCCCAGCTTCGCATTTATTGGCAATCTCGTCATCGGCAACATCTGCCCCCTGCCCCACCTGGATCAAATTAATATAAGCCGAATCCGGTATGCGTAACCCCTGATTAGTAACCAATGTCACCGGTATTTCTGTCCTGTCCGCCACACGGTACAAAATTTCTTTGATCGGCCTGGGGCAAGCATCTGCATCCACCCATATTTTCATTTTTACATTCCACTCACTAGACGTGGGGCCAGTGTGCCGTCGCTTTCGCTGGTGGACAAAGAGTTATCTCGGCTTGACGAGTTCCTGCTACCTGCCACCGGCGGCTCGCCGGTCACAACTGCGGAAACACTTGCACCACAATGAATACCGCCACGATAATCATCAGCGCAATGATGGTTATGAGTTCAATTCTGTATTTTTTAGGATTGGGTTCTTCCATCAGTTTGCTTTAAACGGGGCGGGAAACCTCTGCAAGTGAGGACTATCTCATTTACCGGAAGCTTAAAAAAAACCTAATGGTTAAAAAGCACTTTAATTTTTTCCTCCAGGTCGACTGCCGTAAAAGGCTTTTGCATGAACTCATCGACACCGGCATCATAGGCTTCCAACATTTTGTCTGTATTGTAATCTGAGGTGATCATCAAGACTGGAATCAGGTCAATTTTTTCACTTAGCCGAACCTCTCTAACAAATTCAATTCCATCCATATCAGGCATGTGCAAATCGGTGATGATCAAATCCACTTTTTTTTCATCCAGAAGAGATAGTGCAATCACACCATTGTCGGCGCCTATAAAATTAAATCCGCCGAATCCCAGCATCCTTAAGAGCTTTTCAACAATTTTACGGATCACCGGCGAATCATCCACAACCATCACCTGTTTAGAACCATATAAATTCTTCCCTAAAGTTTGCTGAATTTTTTCTTTAAAATAACTGGGTTTGAAAGGCTTGCATATATACTGGTTAACGCCGGCTTTAAATGCCTCGTCCACCTTATCTTTTTCAGACTCCGAAGTTATCATTATGAAAGGAATGGTTGCTAATTCCGGGTAATCTTTTATCGTTCGCAACAGTTCCAGACCGTCCATTTTCGGCATATTCCAATCGGAAATAATCAGGTCGATCTTCTCGGACCGTAGCAAATTCACTCCACCCGATCCATCCTCTGCCTCGAAAATATTATCCTCTTCAAATCCGATTTTTTTAGATTACTTATAATGACTTCACGGACGACTGGAGAATCGTCAATCACTACAACTCGTTTTGTTTTATATTCAGAATCCAAAACAATATTCCCCTGTATTAGGTAATGTCACTAAAGTCACACAGCAGGCGTGAAAAGTCAATCTGAGCCTCGCCCGGAGGAAATGGAATCAGGGGTATATCGGTGGTTACTACTCCAACCAGACTTTCATATCGCGTTCTTCATCGTGAAGTTCAAACAGGACCTGAGGGACAAAACCTGATTTCCGGGCTTTGTCTTGAATGGATTGCAAGTCGATATTTTGTCGTTGGATGGATTCTTTAACGGGTTCGTCCATGATCGATTCGATGTCATCGGCGCATCGGCCCGGCATGGTGAGGCTGACTTTATTGCCGTTGGGTTTCACCACATGTACTTTCAAGTAACGGGCTATGGAGTCAAACGCCGGACCTTTGGAGTCTACTTCCGGCAGGGTCAATGCCCTCGCCTGTGGGTAAATATCAGACAGCATTTTATCCATAATGAACTGCCAGGGAAGCGGAACATCCAGCCGTCGCAACATGCTGGTCAAGCCATGCAAAGTCCGCATCAGGAATATCAGTTTGGGAGGCGCGGCAGAGCGAAACCACCATTTCATTTCTCCCACTATCTGGTCAAAGCGTTCACTCATTCTCCAGTCCTTAACATCGTAAGGAGCTTCGACCAAAAAAGGCTCGAACAAAACGGACATCAAGGCCGGGAGAGTCGGGCGCAGGTCTTTTAGTTTTTCCGGATCAAAACCCAGAGCCGAAAGGCAGGTCACCGGGTCCAGATTCTCCCGATCACGTAGAGCCAGAATAATTCTCAAAAGTGCCAGCCGGACATCATCCGGAATCTCCAGAACGCTGCCAAAATCGTAAATAATTAATTGGAAATAATCTTTTTTATATTGTCGGAAAGAAAAGTTCGCCGGTTGCGGATCGGCATGGACAAATCCGTGCCGAAACAACATATGCAAATAATGCTGAAGCAGTAACCGGCCCATAGCCTGCTTCTGCGCTGGCATCATGGTTTCGGCTTTATCCAGGCTGAACCCTTCTTCCCTTTTTTGCACCAGTACGGTGGGCTGGGTCAAATCGCTGATGACTTCGGGAACCACAATGCGTTCCAGCGGAGGAATTTTCTGGCAATAGTTTTCCTGATGCTTCGCCTCAATGCGATAGTCCAGTTCTTCGCTGAAATTATGCCAGAAGGCGTCACGGTAGCCATCCATCTTGAATCCCCATTTAGCCACCGGCCCCACTTTGGGTAACCAGCCCATGAGGTCCATCTCCGCTTCCACCGTGCTTGCGATGTCAGGATACTGAACCTTCACCGCGACTTCTGTGCCATCCTTAAGTTTGCCAAAATGCACCTGGCCCAGCGATGCGGGCTTACAGGATTTTTCCAGTTTTTTAAAGACCGTGTCCCAGGGTTTGCCATAGGCTTTTTCAATCAGCTCCACAACCTCTTCAAAAGGCATGGGTTCTAAAGAATTGTTGAGAGTTTCCCTAAGAGTCTGATCGTCGGAGTCCATCGTTATGAACTGGCCGATTTTGGTGGGCAGTCCTCTTGACTGGCCCAGCAGTTCGAAGAGGTAATTCTGCGCCCAATGGTGCTGGTCTTCTGTAGTGGACTTACGCAACTTTCTTGCGGCAACCCCTAGCTTGAGAAGATTAGCCCCTCTTTTAAAAATAGCTCCGAATTTCATATTTTTAATATAGGTAGATCACAAAGAGATAACCTTTTGCTCACCTGATAGAGCTATCGCAAATTGCTACCGGCGGCTCGCTGGCCACGCCTAGTGGTGGTGGAATTGACTGACCTCTGTAATGACCCCTGCCGGTACTTTTTCTTTACTTCCCTTGGCTCGCATTAATACTTCAAGCCGGGGAGTGCCATCGTCGCGGAATATTTTTTTTGCCGTCTTGGCAACATCTTCTTTTTTGAGGTTTTTCACCGCCAAGATCATCTTCTTTTTAAAACGGAAGTCTCCCTTTTCATCCGTGGCAAGCGAATAAAGGTCTCCCGCAATCGCACCGATACTATCGCCCTCCTTTTCCAGCGCAACGATCAAACTTTGCCGATGCCTTTCAAACTCCTGGTCGGTCAATTTGGAGAAAAGCTTTTCAGTACTTCCCATCCAAACATTGACCCGTTTGCTCAATTCAAAAGGACCGTGGGTAGAAGACTGAATCACCAGCCGGAAAAAGATTCTATCTTCAATGCGCTGGTTAAAACTCCATACAATATATCCCAATTGCTGGTTGGTGCGCATTTGAGTATAAAAATCGCTTTCTACAATAGAAGCTATTATCGAAGCTTTGGCCAGGAGAGAAAAATCTTTCTCGCCAACCTGGATAGCATAGGCCAGCGAATTATTATTATCCTCGACCTCTCGGCTAAACCGGAACCGCTCTCCTTGAGACATAACCTCCACCACCTGCTCGAATCGCTCGTTTTCAGGAAGCGGTTTACCGCCCAAAGCAGATAGCAGGATGTCCACGCTTTCCAATGCTTCTTTATCAGACCAATTACCATGAATCATTCCGGTAATATACACTTTGTCATAAAGTGTTTTGGCATAAGCCTTGACATCATTCAAAGTGATCGGGGTCAGTGCTGATAGTTTTTCCTCATCCGTATACTGATCCTTGAGGAGCATCAACCAGTTGTAATAGCCTCCGCGTGAATAGGCCTGGCCTAGTTTACGGTTTTTCAATCCGCGTATCATGGCTTCTTTAATATTAGCGAATTTCTGTTCATCCACTTTCACTTCTTTTAGATTTTTTGTCACCAGTTTGATCAAATCGCCAATGCGCTCTGAATAGCCGCCAAGACTCAGGAGCACTCCTTTTTTTTGTATGGATAGGCCATAAGACAGTCCCGCCATTTGAATGGGATACACCAGTTCATTTAATCCTTCCTGCATCATGGCTTCATATAATTTTGCCAGTTCCAGGTTTTTAGGGCTGCGATAAACTTTTGCAGTTTCAATTCTGAAGGTCAAAGATATTTTTGGCTGTTTGAAACGATGGTCATATTTAAACCAGACTTTTGCCAGATCGTCATCCTTCACCAGATGCGGATATTCCTCCACTAATTTCAGGTTATAAGGAATGAAGTCATTTTTCTCCGGGTAAAAAGTACCTTTCACCTTCATCGGATGAGATAATTTTTTGAAAGCCTTTTCCCCTATTTTCTGCAAGGAATATTCGGCATCGTAGTACGGTACTTTGCTATTGGTTGCGGCGGAATTGTAGCTCAAAACTACCATTGCGTTTTCAGGAGTCAATGTATCCAAAACCGCTTTATAGGCTAAAGGTTCATATTCTGTATAAAGGAAAGGCAGCGTTTCTACCACTTCCAGTTTATATTCCTGCAGTAATGACGCTTTACCTGCGACAAACCCCATGCCCTCATTCGGATTTTTCCAGTCGAAGTTGATCTGGGCCATAGCCTGGGTTTCTTTGAAAGTGTATTCCTGAAACCCATGCTCCCGGATCATCTGAATATAGGCAAAAACCAGCTCAAGAATCCGCTCATATTCTTTTAGCCCTTTCACGGTCAGGGAAATATTTATACCGAATGAATTGATATCCGGGTGACTGCTTCCCCCTCCCGCGCTGAGGCCTAAAACCAGCCCCTCTTCCTTTAATTTGGAGAGCAGGGAACCTTTGCCCTCATGCCCCAGCACAGAGCCTACAATGGAAGCCGGCTTGCTGGCCTGATGGTCCTTAAGGCGTATGGTGGGAAAATCGATTTCCAAAGAACGTACATCCTTAATAGTTTTTATTTTCAGCAATCGATACTGTCCCTTAAGCGGTTTTCTGAACTCAGGGGATATTGCGGGAACCTTAACGGGCCGATCCGATATATCCGAAAAATATTTTTTTGCCACGCCGGAAAGAATTTCCATCGGCATACTGGAGATGAGGGCCAGCTTCATGTTGGAAGCCGCATAATAACGCTTATAAAATTCAAGTAACGCAGGGCGATTGTCCCCAGATAGGGTTTTTTGGTTGCCGGTTCCAAAATTACCAACAGGATGTCCGGGCTCAGACATCAGGTTTGCTACAAAATTTCCACGCCATCCATCACGGAGCTTGTTTTTTTCGTGTTCATTGTTAACGGCTTTGACTTCTCTCTTCGCATAGGTCTTATCGAACAAGGGAGCCTTGAAAAAATCACTGAAGCGATCCAGAGCTTCATTAAATCCATTATGTGATACCTGGAAAAAATAATTGGTCATGTTTCCTGACGTGTAGGCATTGGACCCTCCCGAATGCGAGTCGAGAAATTTTTTATAGGAACCCACTTCCGGATATTTTATTGTCCCCAGAAACAACATATGCTCCAGATAATGGGCCAACCCCGCTTTATCTTTCGGATCATACAAATAACCTATGCCTACTGATAAGGCGGCGGCGCTACGATGCACATCCGGGTCGGAAACCAGGAGAACATCCAGGCCGTTTTCCAGGGAAAGGGTCTGGGTTTTTCGTTTATCGCCTTTTACCGCTTCGGCGGCAGAAACAAAAAATACGATACATAAAACCAGAAGCAACCCGGTTTTTAGAAAATTAGCAATCCGCTTCACAAAAAACCTCCAATTTCATTAACTCCATAGGCCTGAAGCCCACAAGTGTGTAAGTACCCATATGTAAATTCCTTTTATTATATCGGGCTCTTAACAACAAATGGGGTTAAAATTTTTTAATATAAAACCTTATACAAAAGCCACATTTGCGATAGATTCCTATAATTTTTTAACGCTATTGGCTTATGAATTGATGCCGATCAGAAAAATGCCAATCAGGATCAGCGCTCCCGCCAATATGCGTTGGGGACCAAACGGTTCTTTAAGTTTCCAGCATCCCCAATAGACCACCATCAATACGCTGACCTGGCGGAGGGTGACAATCGCGCTCAGCGCTTCGAACTGAAGCACCACGCAGATCAGGCCATACGAACCTAAAGTGGCAATTCCGGCAAACAAGGCTTTCTTCCATTCCTCTCTCCAGGTTTGCAAAATATATTTTGCCGGGTGTTTAGAGAAAAGGTACACATTGCAGAGAGCAAAACCTATCGTCGCTTCGATGAAAAAGAAGGTGACCCCGTTGACGAAGGGCTGATCCGGCAAATGACTTAAAAAGGAATCCATTCCCTTTTTGTCTACCAGGCTGTAGCTGACCACCATCGCCAAAGTAATAAATGCCCAACGCAAATCCTGATCGCGGACAGCCTTTATCAGGTTTTTAAATCCCTGTATCAGCTGTCCTTCAAAGTGGAGGATATATATGGCCGTCAGAATTAATCCAATCGCCAGAAACGTGAAAATGCTCAGGTGCTCATCGAGAAATAACCAGGCAAAAACCGGCACGAATACAGGTGCGGATCGGGCAATGGGGTAAACATAGGAAATATCCGCTGTTGAATAGGCCCGGGAAAGGCAGAGTATATACACTCCATGCAAAATGCCTGAAAGGATGCCCCAGAAAATAATCTCATCACTCAAGGGAGCTATTCCGAACCCTGCGTAGGCGATTAGGGCCATGACCATGACCCAAATCCCTTTTAAGCCAGAAAAGTACTGGGAATTTTTACTGGTCTGGGTCAATATATTCCAGAAAGAATGTAAAAGGCTGGATAACAAAACCAGCCCTATATTAAACAGTGACAAGTTTTAGACTCCGAATTGTTTCCGAGTATCTCTATTTATTAGATAATTTTCTCTACGGCAACTCGCAGCCCTTATTTATAAGGGTTGCTCATGGCCAAAAGTAATTTTCAGAGATGCCCTTCATTAAATATAGAAGGCGGGATTTCCGACATGCAGGCAAAAATCGCGTTCATTTCCTATCCGGTTACAGATTTAGACAGGGCTGTAAAATTCTACCAGAAGGTACTGGGAAAAGAACCCCTGTTTCACCGGGAAGATTGGGCAGAATTTGAGCTAGGTGGGCAAAGGCTGGCTTTGCAAAAGACTTCCGTACCCTCTTCCCCTGCTGGAGCCACGGTTTATTTTCTTGCCCAGCCGATTGAAGGCTTTGTATTTCGATTGAAGGAGCTGGACACCGCACTGGTCGGGAACATAGAAATTCATTCCTACGGCAAACTGGCCCATTTTCAGGACCCGGATGGAAATATCCTGGGCCTCTATGAACCGGCGCATAGGTAAAAGCGGAAATCCCATTGAGCGTATCACCTTGTTGCGGTACAATTGGCATATATGAATAATTCACTGACGCATTTTAATGAAGAGGGGCGTGCCCGCATGGTCGATGTGTCCGACAAGGACCATACCTCGCGTAGAGCAGTGGCTACCGGAGAGGTGCATATGCGACCGGAAACCCTGCAGCTGATTCAAGAGGGACAGATCAAAAAAGGCGATGTGCTGGCCGTAGCACAAGTCGCGGGAATCATGGGAGCAAAACGAACCCATGACGTCATTCCCATGTGCCACCCCCTTCTCCTAACCGGCGTGGACATCAGTTTCCAGATAAACCAGGAACCCGATGCTGAAACGGGGTTATGTTCCATCACCGTCAACGCCACGGTCAAAGTGACCGGGCAAACCGGAGTAGAGATGGAAGCCCTGACCGCGGTTTCCATGACCGTACTCACCATTTACGACATGTGCAAAGCCGTTGACCGGGGCATGGTTTTCAATAATATCGGACTGTTGCACAAATCCGGTGGCAAATCGGGAACCTTTGATAAAGAAACAGAATGATAACTCTGAAATATTTTGCCAGCCTGAAATCCATTGCCGAAAAAGAAGAAGACCAGTTGGACATTGAAAATCCAATTACCTTAGACCAATTGAGTGATATCATTTCTAAAACAACACCGAAAATGGGAGAGATGATCCGGGAGAAAAAAGTCTTGATCTCGGTCAATCAGGAAATGGCCTCTGTCGATACCATTATCCACGATGGCGATGAGGTAGCATTTCTTCCCCCGTTCTCAGGCGGGACAAAATAATAAGGACATTATTATGAGCACCACTACCGACTCTAAAATACGTATCCAGTTGGAAGATTTCTCCGTTACCGATGAAATCGAAGCCATGAAAAAAGTTTCTCGCAATATCGGCGGCATCACTACATTTTTGGGAACCGGGAGGGAGCTTTCCAAAGGTGAGAATATTGCCAAACTTAATTTCGAGCATTACCCCAAAATGGCAGAAAAAAAACTAGCCGAGATCCGGGAAAAAGCCATCAAAGACTTCGGAGTCATTGACATGAGCATCATTCACCGCGTCGGCCCCATAGACATTGGGGAAAATATTGTTTTGATCATCGCAGTTGGGGAGCACAGAGGAGAAACCTTCAAGGCCTGTGAATGGGCCATTGCTGAACTCAAACGCACCACTCCAATCTGGAAACGCGAAACCACCACCAAAGGCGAAGTCTGGGTTCAGGATACTCCTTAGGAACCTCAGCATGCAGGACAAAGTCATTACCCTTCCTGAAATTCCTCTCACCCTAACCGTCAACGCCCGGCTGGCCCGCTGGCTTTTGCTTGAACACGATGAGCAAAAGAGAAAAGCTGGGGAAAACGCCTGGCAGACCCCACCGATACTCCCCCTATCATCATGGTTGCGTAATGTTTGGCTTGCATCCTGGCCCGAAAAATATCTCCTCAGTGAACTGCAATGCGAAAAAATCTGGGAAGAAATCATAAATCAGGACTCAGCCCGGCTGGACCTCCTTCATTTGCAAGGAGTCGCCAGCCAAACCAGCAAAGCTTTTTCTTTGCTTCACGAATACCGCCTACCACGTGATAAAAAACTCTATGAACAAACAGACGAGTCGAAGGCCTTCCTGAGGTGGATAAGGAAATTTGAGAGCCGCCTTTCCTCGGCTTTAGCGCCCTGCATGCTTATGGATGCAGTGAGAAACTCCATGCAGGAGGGAGAAATACTCATCCCTCACTCGCTTCGAATACGGGGCTTTGAAGAACAAAGTCCGCAACTAAAATATTTTCTGAACTTCCTACGCGAAAAGGGGACCCGTGTTGATTTCCTCTCACCGGTACCGAGCCCTGAAATTCTTGCGCAAAGGATGGAAAAGCTAAACGACAAAAACGTAAATGTTGAGGAATATGAAAACCGGCAGGGCGAAGCTGAGGCCTGTGCCTGCTGGGTAAGGTCAATATTTCAGCCTGGAAAACGTATCGGCATCGTGGTACCGGAACTGGAAAAATACCGCACACTTCTTAAACGCGAATTGGCGGCAGAACTGGTTCCTGAAACCATTTTCAGTCTGGACGAAGAGGATTTACCTTTTAACATTTCGTTAGCTCCTCCCTTGTCCCAGGAACCCATGATCAAACTGGCGCTGAACCTGTTAAGCGTGAAAACATCCAATGTTCCTGTCAGCACATTCCTGTCTATCATCCAGAGCCCATTTTTTGGTTTTGCTTTTCCACCCACCAGAGAAATATCAGATCTGGAACGTAACCTGCGAAAAAAAAGAGTTCTCTCCATCCCTCTGGATCGATTCCACTCAATTTGTGGCAGTGTTCCTCAAGTAGACCAACTTGTGGAGAGTTTAAAATCCTGGACCTTAAATAACAGCAAACTCATGCCAGAAAAATGGGCGAAGGAGTTGTCGGATTTTTTGAAAACCACAGGTTGGCCGGGAAAAGTGGCACCAGGCACTGATAAACAATCTGTTTTATCGAAGCGGCACCAGGGTTTTGAGGCCTGGAAAGATTGCCTGAACCAACTCTGTTCCCTGAACCAAATCCTGGGTCCCATTAACAGGCTGGAAGTTTTAAACCATCTTACCCATATAACTCGAAGCAAACCTTTTCAGAGCAAAACACCGGAGCATTCCATTCAGGTGATTGGTCTTTTGGAATCTTCCGGAATGCAATTTGATTATTTATGGGTCATGGGTTGCCACCACGAAGCGCTCCCCGCCCATCCTGAACCCAATCCTTTCATTCCCTATGAGATCAGGAATAAATATTCCATCCCACGTTCCAATCCACAGAGAGAACTAAAATTTACCGAGCAATCCCTGACTCGCCTCTTGATGGCCGCACCGGACGTTCATTTCAGCTATCCCCTGCACGAAGGAGACATGGATCTGGAAATGAGCCCTCTATTAAAACGGTTTCCCCAAGATAAGAAGACCCCGTATCTTTCCAACCGAATCAAGGATCAAGTCCGGGCCATGAACCAATTGGAAAAATTCACGGAGCCCGCATTTCTGCAGGTGACGGATTCTGAAAAAAACCAATATGGGACACAGGGTATTTCGTCAGGATATGCTCTGCTCAAGGATCAGGTGGATTGCCCGTTTCGGGCTTTTGCCCGTCACCGTTTGAACAGCCAACGCACCCCGGTTGCTGAAATCGATTTTGACAATCTGGATCGCGGAAACCTGATCCATAAAGCCCTGGAACTTTTCTGGGACAAAACGCGCAACCGGAAAAACCTTTCAAACCTTTCACATGGCATTCTGGAAAAACGCATTGAAGAATGTGTGCAGGAAGCCCTCAAATTATGTTCACAGCGCACTACCGGCCAAACACAATTTAATAAACTCGAAATAGAACGAAACGTGCGCCTCATCCATGACTGGCTACTTAACATAGAGCGGGAGCGACCCGACTTTCAAGTGCTCCACAACGAGGAAGATGTTTCCATAAACCTGTGCGGCATAAAACTTAGCTTAAGAATCGATCGCATTGATGAAATTCCCGGAAAAGGTTTGTTATTGATCGACTACAAAACTGGAAGAGAGGCAAAACCAGCAGAATGGTTTGCAGAAAAAATACGCGCGCCACAACTACCGCTTTACGCGACGGCCCAACCTCCTGTCGGTTTGGCTTATGGTCATCTGACACTCGGCAAACCGGAGTTCAAGGGCACCGCCGACTTGCCACTGGGAAAACTCAAGAACTACGATTTCGCCAAGGATACCGGATGCTCAACCTGGAAAGAATTGCTGAGTTATTGGAAAAACAATTTGAATCGTGTCGCTGATGAGTTTTTGCAGGGGAATAATCAGGTCCTCCCTGTCAATAAAGGCGAACCTTGCTTACATTGTGAGTTCAACTCTCTTTGCCGAATTCAAGAAATACCGGAGGACACGCCCTAATGCTGGCTGACGAAAAGGTAAGAAAGCAGGCACTGGAACCCGACCAGTCCTTTATCGTTCAGGCCCCGGCGGGATCGGGGAAAACAGAACTGCTTATTCAGCGGTATCTGAAACTATTAGGGCTGGCAAACTTCCCGGAAGAAATTCTGGCAATGACGTTTACCCGCAAAGCCGCCGCCGAAATGAAAGAAAGAATTCTCTCAGCGCTAACCATTGCCCAAACTCGTCCGTGCCCAGAACAAATGCACGCCAAGCTTACCTGGAAGCTGGCGCAAAAAGTTCTGGAGCAAAATGAGCTACGCCAATGGCAATTGATGGATAATCCGGCCCGCCTGAGGATTGTAACCATCGACTCTTTTTGTTCCTCTTTAACCCGTCGCATGCCTTTGTTATCCAGGATGGGAACAAGTTTAAACATCCAGGAAAATGCCAAAAGCCTTTACCGTGAAACAGCAAGAATTATCCTGAACCTGACGGAAAGCGAGACCAATCCCTATGGTGAACTGGTGCGAAATATCCTCCGGCACATAGATAACTCCAAGGAAGACTTCATAAAAAGAATCATCCAGCTTTTGGAAAAAAGAGACCAGTGGATGATCTCCTTTTTCGACCCACGTGAAAACCTGGAAAGGCATCCTCTGAATGACAGCGCCCGGCAAGAGTTGGAACAAACAATGGCAAATTTGATTCAGTCACGCATGGGAGAATTAAAAGACTTGTTCGCACCTGAACTGCAACAGAAAATATTGCAGATCGCCAACTACTCAGGCAGAAATATTGATAATCCGTCCCACCCATGCGCCTGCCTGGGGGAACTGAAAAAATTTCCAGAGGTCTCAATCGATGATTTGGAAATCTGGAAAGCCTTGGCCCATCTTTTTTTAACGGGAAACAATACCTACAGAAAAACAGTGGATAAACGGATGGGTTTTCCTGCAAGTAAAGACTCCAAGGCCAAGGAGATGAAAGAGGCGTTTCTCGATTTAGTGAACTCCATGCAGGAGAACCCTGCCCTTCTGCCCGCTCTGGCTAAGGTAAAAAAACTTCCCCATGAGCACTTCACCGACAGCGAGTGGGATTTGCTTAAATCCACCATCCGCCTTCTGGCAGAGATCAATAAAAGTCTGAAAAAAGTTTTTTCATCCAGGCAGATTACGGATTTCACAGAAATTTCTCTTTCCGCCATCAATGGTCTGGTTCATAAGGATGAGAATGGGCAGGAAAGTCCCACTGATTTACTTTTTTATCTCGATTGCAAAATCCATCATTTCCTGGTGGATGAATATCAGGACACCTCTTACAAGCAGGAAGAGCGATGGGGATGGCAAAACCCTGTTCATTGTCGGCGATCCCAAACAATCCATATACCGATTCAGGGATGCCGAGGTGGGTTTGTTTATCAAGATACAGAAACGAGGATTGGGGTCTTTGCGTTTAAAGACCCTGGCCCTGGAATCCAACTTCCGTTCACAAAAACATCTGGTGGACTGGGTCAATACCTGCTTTCAAAAAATATTTCCGAAACATAACGACCCGAACCTGGGAGCCATTTCTTACTCCGAGTCATCAGCGGTATTGCCGGAAAGCGTGCATACCGGAGTGGTGTACCACCCTGTACCATACCACCCAAACAGGCAGGCTATTGCCGAGGAAGAAGCGCACAAGATCACGCTTCTGGTCAATGACCTGCAATCCCAACATCCAGACAAGAGCATTGCAATTCTTGTCAGAGGGCGAACCCATCTTACTTCAATCGTGAAGCATTTTCATGAATCAAACATTGCATTCAAGGCCCAGGCCATCGACTCACTCACTGACAGGCCAGCGATTTTGGATCTGCTTTCCCTACTCACGGCTCTGCGTTTTCCTGGAGACCGAACCGCCTGGCTTTCCATCCTAAGAGCACCCTGGTGTGGACTATCTTTGACGGATATCCATGCATTGGTCGAACTGGATCCCACAACGACGATTTGGTCCCTGCTGAATAATCCTGACCGCATTGGACTTCTTAGTGAAGACGGAAATAAAAGGGCACAAAACCTGGTCCGCAATATTCATCCTTTTTTAAACGATTTTGCCGACAAAAATTTTCGCGACATACTGGAAGCCTGTTGGATTGGCCTGGGCGGACCTGCCTGCCTGCAAGGAACCAGTCCTGATGACATTGAGGTATTTTTTAACAAAGTGGAAGAAATTATAGCGTCGGGACAGGAAGAACAATTTGAAAATTTCGACCAAATCCTGACAGATTTGTATGCCAGCCCTTTGGCCGTTCACGATAATGCCGTACAAATCATGACCATGCACAAGGCCAAAGGCCTTGAGTTTGACTTTGTCATTTTGCCTGGACTGGGCAAAGGCATCAAGGTAGATGAAAAGCGCCTGGTTTACTGGATGCCACACGGCGATGATCTATTACTCGCCCCTATTGAGGAAAAAGGCGGCGACCCTTCCCCTCTCTACCAATTTTTATCGGACCTGAATAAGGAAAAAGAAGAATATGAATCCTTAAGACTTCTGTATGTTGCCGCGACAAGAGCTAAAACCCAACTGCATCTATTTGGCCATTTGGAACCTTCCAAGGAGGAAGTATGGAAACCCCATCCCCAATCTTTGCTGAATAAACTCTGGCCGCACATCAAGGAGGAATGGCTCAGCAAGCTTCAAGAAAACAAAGACCCTGTTGAGCCAGGTCTCACTGTAACAGAATCTCCCATGCATTCCATTTATCGCCTGCCAATGGATTTTTCACTCCCTGTCCCGGCTGATTCCATCCTTGAAGGACAGGTGGTTGAAATTGAAGATGAAAAAGATGTTGAGCCTGAGTACTACTGGGCAGGAAACACAGCGCGTTGCCTGGGAAATGTCCTACACCGTTGCCTGCAAAGTTTAGCTGGAGAAAAATTGGAAAGCGAACCTGAAGAAATAATAGAAAACTTGAAATCTAAACTTCAACCAGCTCTTCTAGGGGAGGGGTTACCCCTCGACCTGGCTGAAGAAGCAACAAAATCAGGACTTTTGGCTCTCACCAACATACTAGAGGATGAAAGGGGATGTTGGATTTTGGCTCCACATGATGACGCCCATTCCGAGTATCCCCTGACCTTCTTTCAGGATAATCGGTATATTCGAAACGTCATTGATCGTACATTCGTTGACGAAGGGGTTAGGTGGATCATTGACTACAAAACCGGGACCCATAAAGGAAAAGGGGAAAATCTTGAAATCTTTTTGGAAAATGAGGTAAAACGCTATAGACACCAATTAGACCGCTATGAAATGGTGCTAAGGAAGTATGGCGAGAAACGCCCTATTAAAAAAGCCTTATATTTCCCCTTACTCAAAGCATGGCGGGAAATTAATAAATAGTTCAAGGTAATTTGAATTCAATGGAAAAGAAAAATATTATCAAAACGCTTTTGGAGGGCAACCAACGTTATATCACTGGAGGTGCGTTGCACCCCAATCAATCTTTCGAACATCGTCTTGAACTGGCCGAGAGCGAAAAGCCGATTGCGGCAATATTAACATGCGCGGACTCACGAGTTTCCCCTGAGATCATTTTTGACCAAGGCCTCGGTGACCTGTTTGTTTTGCGAGTGGCTGGCAATGTGGTCAACGAAATGTTTGTAGGAAGCCTGGAATATGCCGTAGAACACCTTAATGTCAGCTTGTTGATGATTTTAGGGCATTCCCAATGTGGAAACGTGGATGCAACCATCAAGGGAGGCCAGTCACCGGGACATATCGGCAGTCTGGTGCAGGCTATAAAACCCGCATTGGATAGATTGAAGAAACAATCCCCCGGCTGGGTAAATATTGTCGCAAAAGAAAATGTGAAAATTGGCGTAGAAAGGTTACGTACTGAAGATCCTATATTGACGGCCCGATATGAAGAAGGTGATATAGATATCGTCGGCGCATTTTATGACATTAAAAGCGGCAAAGTGAGTCTTATCATTGAAACT